>WLWD01000400.1_pt1 | contig 35461 bp, 18 predicted proteins | sample 6712731 | NCBI WGS metagenome assembly WLWD01 (sample SAMN12718690, study PRJNA576275) | sponge metagenome | isolation source: marine sponge | host: Mycale hentscheli | place: New Zealand: South Island, Marlborough, Capsize Point | collected 2014-11-01 | reverse complement strand
GTCAACCCTATTACGATGAGATATTTTTAATTTATATGGAATTTTACAGAAATAATTGATAATAGTTCACATGATGTGAGTAAATAGAAAAACTAACACAAACTTCAACATAAACTCATCGTTATGGCATACTCACAAAGGTAAGAAAATGGTACACAAAAAATCGGCTGCCAAACTTCAGAGTAGCCATGCACTACACTACAATGAAGTCCAAAATGGTGACAGGGCTATTTCTTGAGATGGGATGGACTTCCAGTCTTTTATTCCTGGTAGGTTCTTTTGTTAATGAGGTAGGGTTGAAATAACTTTCATCTGTGATCACGTTGCTTCATCAGCACGGCATAATGTCTATGGCACCACCTAGTGTGAGGCTTGATTTTTTTAGTAATCCTTATCTAGTTTTGTCACTGGTTATGGCACACATCAGGTGATCTTTGATCAAAGTTGTCAATTAGATTCCCAAAATCTCAACTCTAGGCTTTACTGCGTAGGTCTGTGGCATATTAATCGATAGTTTCACTGATCTGCTGGTTTCTTGTATTGAATATGTGCTGTTCCCTAGTCAGATTTTTTCTAGGATTGCAATATATTTCTCAATTTCCTTTATAACCAACTTATCAAGATTTTTCGAGTCACCTTCAACTGAAAATGTTAGAGATTAAACCTTTGAATTGAACCTAAGAAAGGTTTTGTATCATGTTACTATTAATTGTCGCCTATTCACGGATTTTCATCGGTAGCTGCTTGGTAGCATCAAAACCAAGCAATTTTAAATTATGATGGGACTCCAATTACTCTCCGTGGTCAAAATGTTGGCAGAATATTATCTGACAAGCCTATTCATTTCATTATATAGCTCACATGTTGTGCTCTCTGAAGATTTTTTAAAACAGCCAGTTGAAGCAGTCCATACAAGGGAGCACATAGACCAAAAGTTTAAAGTAGGTTTGAGAATGGGGTTCTGTAACCTATATGCAATGTTAATTACTTTTGCTGTTTGTTCACTGCAGGATAGGAAAAATAAGGAAGAAAGCCATCTATCTGTTTCAAGTATTGATCTGCACAATGACGGAGGCTTACCAGCAAGTCAGGCAATGCTTGAGGATTTCACCAGGCTCAGAAGAGAACATGGAATGCCAATTATCTACAAACTCTTGATTTATTTTACTGCTATGCTGAAAGTAGCACTGTGGGCGGAAGAATAGAGAGAAAGACAGAGAAGAGGACAGACAAGACAAAGAAAGAGAAAGATGGATGAGAAGATAGAAGAGAGATGAAGAGGATAAAGAAGACACAGTTATTTAATAGTCATTTTGTGTCATTAAAGTTTGTATGTGTAATGTTATAAGCATCGTGGTTCATGCCATCCAATTGTAGTTCTGTGTGTTGCACCTATTTAGATTATTATGCATGCATGTATATTTTGTGCCCAGATTATTCCGTGACCACACCTTCATACCTGTGCGCATGCAGGTCTTGAGCTACATAAAAACTCAAACCCGCTTGCGGCTTGCGTATAATTAGTTCCCCTAATGTTAGTTTAAACCCTAAACTGAATTTAGACTTCAGGGAGAGGGCTAGCCATCTGGGAGAACTCTGGTGGCAGCACTCACTAGGGTTCTTCAAGTAATAGTCGTTGCCGAGCCTTAGTGTCTACCTTCGGTGATTGAGTCTCAAGCAGACCTTGTCGGGAGAACTGACCTTACCTCTTGGGCCAGCAGATCGCCTACCCACAAGCACAATATGTCCACAAACATTTCCTGTGAGCCAGCTTTGATGGTGAGATTCGCAAGATGGCAAGTGCAACCTACATCATACAGAGTTGTATTCTGTTCTTTAATGAGCTTTTGGACACCAGAGCGTGCCCCCTTCATACCATGTGTCACTCATGAATGATATAGCCTTAGTGAAATCAAGCCCATGACACTCCAATGAATTTTTAAAGCTCTAAACAGATTAGATGTATTCCCCACATTTACCACAGGCATGGAAATTGAAGATGAAAGTATGCTAACAGCCTTCTTATGTTAAGATATGGCTTCCTTTATTACAGCTGTGTCCTTAGTACGACCACATGAAAACTTCTTAGCAATTTCTGAATCATGAAAAGTTTTCTGAATAGTCTGTTTGCATAATCACTAGCTAAGAAGGTCAGATGTGCTTTGCTATAAAACTAGCCCATAAAGGCCTACCATTGATGGTGATGTTGCTACTGTCTGGCCAAAACAATGGTTTCACACATTTAGAAATAGAAACTGTCATTCCTACATCTTTGTGTCTCTTGCTGCTGATGTGAGCAACACCATTCTTTCCTCCATGGTAACCCTGAAGTCAGAAGAGCAGAATGTGCACCTTGCATATAAATCACGTATTTTCATTGATTTTTTTAAATATAAATTGTAATTGTACCTTATAAGATACAGTATTATTACCTTTAGAACTTCTCCCAAGTCATGGACACTCCTTTATACAATTGCTCAAAAAGAGGCACTGTGACTTGGTTTCTTTTAGGAGGATGAGTTGTCATTTCTTCTCCAACTATAGCTAAGCATGTGGATACAGTGTGCTGATGTCTTTTTGTTGTCATATGAACTTAGTTTGAGTAAATTGGCTAATTAATCTAAATGAGCGGACTACTGTGGTATATTGCTTTAGATTAGTGGCAGAGTTATAAGTGAATTATTATTAATAATCAGTTGTACCTGCTTGTCCACTATAGGTGGGCAAGTTTGGATTAATATGTAACAAATTTGGGAAACTAACTACTTAGCTGACAGGAAGAGATTGATGTAGCAATTTCCTGGAAATTGTATTGCAGTTCACTTGGGCGCATGGGACTGCTAGCTAAAAGAGGGTGGTGACGACAAAAGCTTTAAAAATCTGGGAGAATTTCATACGCAGGATCCAAGAATGACCCCAGCTAAACCGAGATTGTTGGCAACTATGAGTAGTTCTCAAGGATTTATTCTGATACACTCTCGGTATGAACTTGTGGTGAGGTCCATATCAGCATGAATCAAGATGATGTAATGTGTGTGTGTAATGATCAGAGCATGAATATGATTATAGAAATTATAAGCATGTTACATAGTCGAGCTCTTCACTAAATCCATACATGCAACCCAAATAGTAGTAGCTTCTGTAGTATCTCTGGCTACCTAAATATGTAGTATTTTTAGACAAAAGAGTACTTAACATCAAAAAAATTCTAATTACATATGGTGAAGGATTTCAATGCCATAGTAAACACTTGCTGCAGCATTTTCAGACATAAACATACAAGTATTACTAAGGAATTGTCGCACAGTATTAAAGCTACTCGAAAATAAGACGTTTTAATGCTGTAAAAGTTGTCAGGGGATGCACTTCAATGTTGTTAAGTATATTCCTACTTTCTAAATTAGGTAGGTACTGCACAACTGTCATAAACTGCCATATTTAGGGTCCCTCAGGCCCTCAGTGTTGTGCCCTCTTTGTCCTTGGGCCACTACTTCCTAGGCCTTTAGAGACTCTATAGCGGTAGTATTCTCTGAAGTGGCATCAACTATGGTATATTAATTTGATACTTAATACACTACAAGTGCAACTTACAGCATATATTGCTCTCACAAAATGGTCTCACTGCAGGACACTGTGAGCAAGATGGTCCAGATACATATGGATGCTGGCCAATAAAATTACCCCTATATAAAGGTAGGTTTAGAAAGCATTATATTCGAATAGATAGAATGTACTATTTTAACTTACGCTGGTCCATAATTGCAGACAAAGACAAGCCAGTTGGCTCCATTATTCACATTTTGTAGATTATCACATCTTCTAACTCCACAGCCTACACTGTGGGATGAGGCCCACACTACCTGCAATGTATACAGATATGAAGGTACAGATGACAAAAGGCAACGTTGTGACATGCTGTCGCACTGCTGATCAAATTTCTCCACTGAATGAAATTTTCAAGCATTTATTTTATTAATTTACTCAAACTATAGCTATTTAACTATAGAAAATTGGCAGAAAAACTTGACTTAAAACTGCACAATATAATCCATAATAGATAAATGTCCTCTTTCAAGTTTCGTTGTGCATCGTGCATTAAATGGCATTGTGTATATAGCTTTGATTGTCCTGCAAGTAATCAAACCTGAATCTAACCTGAGTGTAATGGCCACAAACTGCTGAGCAGGAGTGGTTCGAGTAGGTATAATCATTCACTTCATTGTACCAGGACAATACAGCACTAGCATAATCAGCTGATCCACTTGCGGCAAAGATGTTTTCACCGACAGAAGTAAATGTACTCTGCTGAGAAACTCTATCGTTATTGTGCTCAAAATTGCAAACATCTGCGTAACTCTGAGCAACTTGAGCCAAATCATCGTTCCATACCTAAATAAAGTTTAAGTCTATGCAGAAATATTGCCAAAAAACTAAGGGAAAGTAATGTTAAAATTATTGAAGTTACTCTACTAACGAATTAGAATAGAGTTTGATCTCATATGTATACACTATCATGAACCTAGTGTGAGCCAGGGTTGTGGCAATTACATGAGTAAAGTAATCAATTACAATTACAATTACTTTAAATTTTGCTTCTCAATTACAATTTCAATTACCAATTACACCTTTAAGAACTAATTACAACAAATCTGTTAGCAATTACATACAATTACATCACATCGCCTCCTCAGGATAAGTTGTAATAGGGCCCACAAAGTTTGTAATTTTGTTTTAATTCAGCCATGTGCTTTAGAACTGAACCTTTACCAAATTGGTCTTTGACCCCAACTACTTGCATATTACAGGTTGCAATTACAATTACAATTACAATTACTGCAGATAGTGTAATGATTACAGCTAATTACAATTACCAATTGCAATTACCACAACACTGGTGTGAGCCAGTTATGGCAACCAGTAGTAGTAACATATACAATGCATAGTAACGGATATAGTGATAACACTGCTACAACTTGATGTTCTTATTCCAGTTATATACACAATAACTAGTCTTGCATGACAGAAGCTATTATGATACTTATGGGGGAAATTATCTCTCTTATGTTTAAACTAGTATGTCAATTTAATTTCAAGGCTCATGTTCATTCCCATTATCTTATTTGTTAATATCTAATATCACACCCCTATGTTTACATTATCTAAATAGATTGTTAGAGTAAACAGTCCACATTGATCATCACATACATATTGAGTTAGCTATCACCCGTAACTTCATAATAATTTTTAAGTGGATGTGATCAAGTAAACATTGGACTCTTATCTTGTACCATCCTCCCAGACTCACCATCCTCAGCATGTTAGCAGCAGTAGGACTGACCATTCCTCTGAGTCTGTTGTGCTCATTTAAAATAGTCTGCTTGTCTGCAGCTGATAATGATGTCTGAGACAAGGCAGCTCCGAATAGAGCTAATAACAGCAAAATAATGTACATCATCCTAACAGATTGAGCTTGTGGGAGTCTTGAGAGTTATAAAGAGAGTTTTAAACTACCTCCTTATATATTCTCCCTCACCCAAACCACACCTATGACATTGTTAACTGAGTGCCACCACCACAGGAAATGGATCAGTTATACTTTTGCCTAGAGTACTCAATTGGACCTCCAGCTAGTGAACTACCCATTACTATTACATTAAAGTACTCCATGGAGAGCTTACTTGTGTACAGCATTTACTGAGAGATAATTACTATTTCTGAGAATAACATGAGATCACTTGAAGCATACAATTGTATAAAGATATACATGCAACCAATTCCTTTCAGGTCCTGCATTGATGGGAATGGTTGATAAAGGTATAAATCACTTTATTGTTATGCTGTTCTTTATTATCTTTTAGAACCACTTACATTTTAGCTACATTATAATATATGGCAAATTTTGCAACAACCATAGTTGTAAATAAACCCAATCAATTTAGATATAGTTACATATTAAATAAAACACTGCGTGAAAGTTTATAGTTTACAACATCTTTCAAGAACTAATTAACTTATACAGAATGGTATTTATAACTGCATCCGCAATTTAGTCTTCTACAAAATCGATTTTATGTTGAATTCTATATACATAGCTAATATGCAAAAATTTCGTTGTATATATGTTTGCGTGTATATATACTCAACAATTAATAATGCATTAGTCTGCTTTGAATAAAATCATATCATGTAATATATTACATACCGAACTTGCTAAGTTCATAGATTCAGTATTGCTAAAGATTACCTGAATTTAGAAATCTGTGTGAATGAAGTAGCTATTCTTAACTACAAGTAGGATGAGTGTCAGTAAAGAATGATGTGAACAGGAGTGGTACCTGGTTCAATCAGTAGCATACACAAAAGATCTAAGCAGTCGTATGAATAACCAAAACATTCAATAGAATCCTTGGCGATTTGTTCATATTGTTTCATAAAATTGTGTGATACAAGGTGTGTAGCTATGTCATCCTTCATTGTTGAAGTTCTTCGTGCAATACCACAGCATCTCTCTCCATACAGAATGACATCCACAAATCAACTGTGTACATTTAGCTTTACTAGCATAGATACATAATATATATCATCATGACAGTGTCTGCTGACGAAGCTTAATCTTAATAAAGCTACAAAGGTGGATCAACTTAGGTAATGCATGGCACTTTTATATAAAATAATAATGGTGACATAGCTAATGAAATATTTAAATACTATAATTTAAAAAATAGCTAAAAATAGAAAAATTTACTCCTCTATCTGCGATTTATTAGTTTATTATGCATTATTGTCAAGATAATGGTGGGATGATATTTTTACATGCTTCTCTGGAAAAAAAATAAGACCAATTTAATATCTTTAAAAGAGATTATGAAAGTTAACCTTTAACAGACATTTGAATAAATTTTGTGCTAAAACCTGACTATGTACCAATCCAATGTAGGCCTAGCCACTAGTGCTATAATATTATTCTTAAGTTTAGATAAATACACACAAATGAGCTCTATGTGTGTATAAACCTATATCTTACGTATATAACTAATGATCTATTATTCTGCAGTTAGTGAAATCTATATCATATTAAATTACTTACTTGCTAAGTAGCTATTATTTCAAGTGGTACTGAAGTCTAATCTCAGGTAATTTATAGAGATATAACACACAAAGCCAATGTGAATGAAATACATGTAGCTATATTTGATTGCATTTTTCCTGCTCTATGAGTGCAAGTAAAAAACGATTATAATAATAGTAAAAATTTTCTCTTTTTAACAGCCAATATTTTAATTATAACTTAACCGTAAAATATTGGCTGTAAAAAAGAGAAAAATATTCCTATTATTATAATTATTTCAGCCAAGAATGACTGAATCATTAAAAAAGGATTTGGATTATATTAATACCTGGTTCAATCTGAGCACTCATACAAGATCTAAGCAGCAACACAAATAATCAAAATTCAGAGTAGAAGCCTTAGTTATTCGCTCATCATGTTCTATACAATCATGTGATACAAGGTGTGACCAGTAGTTTTACATTATTGAAGTTCTTTGTGCTTTATCACACCACAGGTCACTTTATCAGCTACAACAATGACAAATGAAGTTGGGAGCTTGCAAAGAACAGCAGCTACAAATCCTACATCTATCTAACTACTAAAGGTAAATTAACATTTAACAGACATTTGAAAAAATTTTGTGTGCTGAAACACAGAGTCATGGAGAAGCATCATGAGCCAAATGCAACAACATACAATCTCTTTTGTCAACTAGCAAAATTACAATCGCAAAACTACTAAACTTTATAATATCCTTTATACACTGAAATCCTCCAAACTCTTTCTTTGTACAGTAAACATGCACATTTTGAAGTGTCTCCAAGAATATATTTTCAACCCTGATGAGTGCAACAGTCACAGACTCTCAAGCAAGAGCTGGTTGACATCATACAATTGTTTACTTCATTGTGTACCAATTCAATATAGCATTGGCTGATCCACTAGTGTTACAATATTATTCTTAAGTTTAGATAAATACACACGAATGAGCTCTATGAGTGTATAAGCCGACATCTTACTTAAATAACTAAATAATATCAATTAGTCTGCAATAAGTAAAATCTATTAAATTACTCATGTACTGGCTAAGTAGCTATCATGTAAAATGTTGCTGAAGTCTAATCTAAGGTAATTTAAAGAGATATAACATGCAAAGCCAATATGAATGAAGTAGCTATAATATATATTTGATTGCATTTTTTCCTGCTCTATGATTGCAAGTAAAAAATTATTTAAACAATATTAATACCTGATTCAATCTGAGCACTCATACAAGATCTAAGCAGCAACACAAATAATCAAAATTCACAGTAGAAGCCTTAGTTATTTGCTCATCATGTTTTATACAATCATGTGATACAAGGTGTGACCAGTAGTTTTACATTTGAAGTTCTTTGTGCTTTATCACATCATAGGTCACTTTATCAGCTACAACAATGACCAATGAAGTTGAGCTTGCAAAGAACAGCAGCTACAAATCTACTCTGACAACTAAAGGTGAAGTCATGAATTACTGACATTATCCCATATTTAAATTTGTGACTATAATTTGCTCATACTAGAATTTTGAAGTAGGTTTAGCTACATCATCGCTATTTGGACACTATTTATTGCACAATTTAGATAATTTAAATTTGGTATTGTATAGGCAATGTATAGCTAGATCCTTCCAAATTATTCCCTGCATATATTTAGAATAATTATACCCGTGAAGAACAATAGAACTAGAGTACCAGTGATGCGAACCCTCAGTGCTATCTGTGCACAACCCTCCACTTCAATACCAGTACCTCTCTCAAGATTTCCTAAAACTAGTTTCAGGATGTTAACCTCACCTACCCTTAAGATCCGAAAATTTAGCTATTTTCAATTATCAGAGCAATTAAGCCTAAACAGAAACATTTGGAAATTTAATATCGCTACAAATGCTTGAATTTTCGCCAACCTCAAGAATCATTATTGACAGACAGACAGAAGGAATGAATGAGTGACACTGTAACCGCTCACGCGCAATTAATTCTGGAATTTAACTTGGAAAATGTTTTGGGATTGGAAATGTCTTTTTGGAATAGTCTGGCTCTATTCAATTTTTTCAGATTAAATTACCACCGACTTAAAGTCCACAAGTCTCCTATTGTATATAGGTAATGTGTGTGACGCTAGTTAACTCTAGTTTAAGGTTATTGTATTACCCATTTAACGATTTGTTGTGTTGGCATAGCTGAGTTCTCACACTCAGTCAAGATCAGGATTAAGTTTAAATAGCTACATAATTTGTATTTAAACTGTACATGTAATTTAAATACTACTGAATAATTTTGCTTGTCGTTATTTTTCAGACTTAAAGAAGGTACATATTGATAAGCTGTTTTTCAAATACATTTTTAATTATTTATTGAGTTCTCTCAAAGAATAATGATCACACAGGCCAAAAATGAAATTTTGTGCATGTCCTCATGCTGTCAATACTTTCCTATAACTATCCATAGGTGTAGGGTAGCTACATATCCTACAGTGTGGGAATTTCCTTGTTGACCAGTGTCACTTGAAACACATTTCTACTGTCACTGCTTCTAATCTCAAAATGCGTCCATTACACAGAATGAAATTGATTATTTTGCCAGCCAATTTCGCTCTCAGCATTTCTTCATCTGGGACCTGTCAAGTTTACTTTCAATAATCATAGCTATTTTTAACTCGCTGTATGTATCTGAAGTGGGTTTTAAGATTATCAGGACAAGTATACAGAATTTATAAAGTGAACTAAATTTCTATTCTGAGTCTAAATAAAAATTTTACTTAGCATATGTGTACTGACACTTTATAGAATGCAAATGATATTAGCTAATCGGTTCCAAAATGTTATACAAACAACACTGTATATTCATCATCTATATTTCAGTATAGAAGTATTAGCTACTTATAATTTTAGAATACTACATGTATATTAAAAGCAAATTGTGATAAAAGAATTTAATCACGACCAAGAATATACTAAATACTGATTGTTGGAGGTACTAAAAATAATATCAAAAATATTCTCACAAACGAAGTTAAAACAGTTTCATCACGCTAAACATGATTGCAACCACCAAGGTTACATACTTGGCAGGCTGGAGAATAACTTGGCCATCTTTAACTTGAGATACAGTGCTTGCATCATCTGCAATCATAATTATTTCAAAATTATGATAAAATATGTAAAATTAGTAACATCCTTGATTAGTATAGGTTAGTGAAATGATTCCCACAGATTGATACAAATATCAGCTAACATTTAATTGGCGAGCGAGACACTATCAGGGGTTACACAATCTAATATCAGGGATATTTTTTTTATATGTTTGGACATATGTATACCTAATTTTTGTACTGTGACCTTTACATTTTTGTATTCACATGGTCACCCAGTCCTGAACTCAACTAAACAGAGTCTATTAGTTAACGATCTTTACTCATTTATTATCCAGAGAAATAAAATTATTGTTTACCCATTGGAAATAAGCTGTTTCAGATATGATCTGAATCTTACAGGATGCAGCTAGGTCTTTCAAACTTACTGGATTTTTTTTCTAGAATTAGTGGTGGTGGTATGTTATCTTCATTCTGTTTGTCATAGCTGTTCTTACTCTAAAATCCATTGCCCAGTATGTCAAATCACCAAGAGAATACAATAAAGCACGGCTGCAGAGGAATCATGTTCTTAGTGGACAGGCCAGGAAAAAGCATGGTCATGGGCTGGGCCAGTACTTAAAATGACAATGAACTTTGTAAGTAACCAAAATGACAAAAAAATGTATTAAGTTATGTGTCTAGATGTTCAAATTTTTTTTTTCTCTCAGTCTGTCATCATTGTTTGCAATGAAAGTGTTCAAACTTGCTTCCAATGATAAATTGTCAGTCTTTGTCAGTAACAATGTAAAGTTATCCCGAAAAAGTGAACAGGCTATAGCTGGACCAGCCTGATTATGTACTGCGACCTGGTAAGTCTTGTGGTAGTATATCCAGTCAATAAGTGTAAGTAAGAGTGTGGTGCATTACATCTGCTGCTTAACCAAAAATACTTTGGAGCAATCCATACAATATTAACTGCTTTTTTTTTCTTCTTTTTTTTAACTTCTTAGGCTTCTTTCCAGTTAATTTTGTTAGTAAGCAAGTCTTATTTGGGTTAGGCTCTAAACTGTGTGATATTTTTATTAGAAATGCGTGTTTTCCAATGTCCCAAAAAGTTGTGGCAAGCGGTTATATTATGTTACAGCATGATGTGGGGGTGGGTACAGGATTTATACAACTGAGGACTGAAGGCCCATAATAGTGTATATCCTGTACAGACTGAACGGTGTAAATGACTGGAATCATGCCTCTAGAATAAGAAATGCACAAAAACTAAATTTTGATTCGACATTTAACTTATAGAGGTGAGTATGAAATATTTGCCATAAATTAAGCAATATGAGTTTGAAAGCACCATGGAAACAAATATAAATTATATGAACATACAGGTGGTAAATATTATACTAGAAAGGGTCAATACTTTTAGGCTTGCAAAAATAGATGTTTTCAAACACCAAACAGTGATATAAGTATTATATAGGAGACAGCTGCTCAAGAATGATACAATTTCTCTTCAGTGTGCTATTAAAAGGTTAATACAGAACTTCTCCATGCTGCTAAATAGTAAGTACACTTCGAATTCAGAGTTTAACCTGGACTACACTTGACATCTATCTACTAAGCTCTCTATTAAAATGTTCATTGATCATAGAATAATCAACATAACAAGTTAATAGCTATAGCAATGCATGCAAGCTATTCTGCTTTCATGATTTTCACACTGGCCTCTGTAGATCTCATATAGCAAAAGTTGTATTCATACTCATAATAACTAACACTGTTATCTTAATGTGATTCACGATCACTCTAATACTAGCTCAATAATATTCATTCTATAGTATATTTTTAAAATACATTACCTTCTCTTGATTGTATATTAGCAAACCTGACTTTAACACAAAGTGAAGACATTGGTGAAATAATAAAAAAGCATGAAAGACTAAGAAATTATTATGCAAATTATAATATTCACTGAAAATGATTTTAAATAATATTATTAGTGACAAAATGAAAGTGAGCATTCCGTTAGCTATATGTACTTAAATATTCCCCCATTAGGTGAATATTAATTTTGTAATGATTCATATTCAGTAGATCACAGTGTGTATTGTATAGTTTAAAATTACACTTACAGCAATTATTGTTGATGCAAAAAGTATCTTCTGAGGCACATTGGGAGCATGGCATGCCAGATGTATAGGGAGATTGCCCACGAAAGTTACCACTGCAAAGAACCGAATATGGTGATATAATAACATCACAGTTGCAGTCACTTACGCTGGTCCATAATTGCAGACTACAATATACCAATTAGCTCCATTGGATACTCCAGCTAGATTAGAGCATCTTCTTACTCCACATCCTACACTTGTTGATGCTGCCCATACCACCTGTTCATTAACAGCAGGACGATAGTCATCATTATGCTGCCTCATTCAGTTATTCAAAAAATATAATGTATGTTTCCTCTAGTTAAACTTATTTTAAATGCTTATGTTCATTTATAAATAATAAAAGCACCAAAACTAATTAAGCAGTAACAAAGTTTTCTTGTTTGTTACGTAACTTTGAACACTCCCAAAGATTATTATGCTTCAGAAAAGCTAACCTGAGTGTAATGACAACAAACTTTGCTAAACGGAGTGTACGACCACAAACTTTGCTAACCTGAGTGTAATGACAATAAACTTTGCTAAACGGAGTGTATGACAACAAACTTTGCTAACCTGAGTGTAATGGCCACAAACTTTGTTAGCATTACAAGTGTTACTATTGAAGTTATAGTCGGATTCTTCGTTGTACCAACTTTGAACTGCACCGACATAGTTAGCATTTCCACTACTACTAGCATACAAGTTCTCTCCCACTGATGTGAAAGTTTCCTGTTGAGATACTCTGTTGGGATTGTGGTTGAAGTTGCATGTGTCGGCATAAGACTGGGCCACTTGTGCCAACTCAGTACTCCAAGTCTGTAATAATTAAACAAAATATTAGCAAAAGGATAGAAAGTTGTAATGTTTTAAAAGAAAGATACATTTAACAGTAGCAATTAAAAATACGACAATTTTTTTATTATTTGAAACTACAATCGTAAAAATAGCAAAATGTAAGAAAAATATTTCAAAACAGCAACAAATAGACTTCAACTGTCTCCTGGATTGTCCAAGATTTTGCCCCGAAAAATTGTCAGCTAACTGATATTATGTTATCATTGTCTAAAATTATTATCGTTTCAATGTCTATTTTCTTTTATGATTATGTACTGTAGCTATATAATTAAAACCTTACTCACCTAAGCTAGTGGGAGTACACAACAATGTTATAGTCCCATTAATTCTCCATGAGGAAAGGAGCAGGGTGAAGAGGAAAGAGAACATCTGGCAACTATTACCAGGTTTTCCTGATTGTCCTGGATTATTAGGACAACCAATTAAGCGACCACAGTTACGTAAATGTCACTATTACTAACTGACCACACTCACTCCACTCTACACTTGCTGCACTTTATTTTGTTATGTGTTCAGTAGATAGCGTGCAGGTCTACAACGTCACAAAAAATTAATTAATTGCATTCCAGGTTTTCAAAGAAACCTAGCGAATGTTACAAGACATTCAACTCCCCTTAACACGCGGAGAATGGCTGGTTAACGTGACAATGATGTGACTGTTTATATAATTGGTAATAGGTCAAGCTCAATATGAAAATAGTGTTCCCGCGCTATGAAAAAATTAGTACTGATCACTGTGTCTACACTTGAAGCAGGACATAATTATCAAATTTAATTGCTCTGTAATTTGCTTTGACTTTTTTGAATGAAGCTTTCTATGCAAGAATGCTACTGGAAAATCATCATTACCATACTCATCCACTTAATCCATATTATTGCAGAAAATGTACTACAGCTTCTTTGTTAATACTCAAAAGCGAAACATAATCCAGTCTCATCTACAGTTCAAGAAGCATAGGTGAAGCTTGTCAGCTAATATGGTTTCATTATTGTATGACAGCACAACTAATAGTCAAATTACTATTATTTTTACCATACATATTTACAAGATCTATGGCTACCACCAGCTGGTGGGAACTTTATTCTCTGTAACAGAACAGGTTGGCAGGCTCTGTTGTTTCGTTTATTAGCATGAAAATAAGTACTGTTTAATGTAGTGTACGAAGTAACCTCTGGCGTGGTGAAAATATATTAGCCTGCTCATGAAATACTTTGCCATATCACACTCTGACTCATTTAATAAGTACTTATATACTATATGTGACCGTCTACAGGAAAACCGGGCACAACGCGGCACCCTTCAAAAAATTTTTTTTTGCACTTACAGAGTTGTCGGCGTCCAGATATTGAGCTCTCCAAGTTTTATCGTCGTAGCTTAAGTCGTTCCCACTATAATAGACCTAACCATTCCCTTCTGTCGGCTTGAAACAATACATTTTTAAGAAATCGATCGATCTTTTCTCGATATTTACGCACGCCACGTTGTGCCCGGTTTTCCTGTAGACGGTCACATATATATATATATATATATACAGTGGAACCTCTCTACAAAGGGACTCTGAAGAACAACTTGACTCTTAACAACAGCCAGCGTAAATGGAACACAATGATCTACTACAATAAAAAATAAACTCTGAAAGCAGCCAAACTCTCTACAAGGGTCAAAAGACTTGACCCCAAGCATGGCCTTTGTAGAGAGGTTCCACTGTATATATATATATATATATATATATATATATATGACTGACTAACGAGATGGCTGGCCAACACTACTGCATCAATTAGTAAGACTAATTACTTTTGACCATAACAAAGTAGCACTTCATTTGTATAGACAAAACTTAGTAGTAGAGAGATGTACATGTACAAGGATAATTGATGGCTAGCTTATAGTAAAAACTAAAACAACTTATAGTAGTTTACCTAATGCAACTATTAGCATTGTGACATACAAACACACATATCTAAGTATACAGTTTAATTCACATTCTTACATTCTGTCGATATACCCTTTCAATTTCAGTATCTGTCCCCATGCAAGAGAGAGAGAACAGCAGCTAAAACTCGTTATTTTTAAATTAAGCATTTCAAACAACTAATACAATACTTATAAAAGAATACAAAGAAAATACTATTTGGAGGCATTCAGACAATTAAGATATGGGCAGTGGACGGGACCATATATAGAAAACACACAACCAGCAAGAAGTCTAGTGGTATAGTTTTAATTAATTCTTGGAATAGTATTAAATTTCCGACCCACATCATCTTTATGATCCTATCATGTTCCCCATTATTTCATGAAACGGCTTGATCATAACAACCTCATGTAACTAGAATGCAATAGCTATGGTTTCCTCAATTGTTTCTGGGTGGCTAACTCCACTGCCATGCATCAGACCCTCTGCCTGTGTGCGGAAGTGAGGATGCGATCCTACGAGACTATTCCATCTGATACACAAAATGTTGTGCAATAGTCTAACAATATTTTACTACTATTTGGTATCCATAAGTCTTTCACAACACCATCTTGACTTCACAGGTAACTGGCAATATCAACGTCACTAAAACTTCCAAGCATGCCTTGTAAAGTACCACTTTAGCTACCAAAATTAACAAAACCGACTGCAAAGGAATGGCACAAGTAACTCTCAAGCAAGAAAATAACCAAATAGCTATTACAAGTAGTTGTAATCCTATAGGCTCATTTCTAGGTAAAATAATTAGTTAATTAATTAGCTTCTCATAGCAAGAATTTTTCTTAGGAAAAAAAAAAAGGAGGACGTTCTTAAGTTTCACTGATGACTGAACAGTGGCACAAGTGTACAGGGGAGGTTATGAGTGGATGATGGGGTGATACAATAATAGTGGTACAAAGTGATGTAAAATAATGATTCATAGATGTTAAAATCCTTGCTATGACAAGCTAAATAGCTAACCTCTTAACTATATGTAATTACAAGTAATTGTTGCTGCTTTTTTTTTCTTCTTCTTCTTGCTTTTGATACGTCAGCATTCAAAAAGATAGCTAGTGAACTTCTTATTACACTGGCAAACTAATGATTCTTCAATTCCCAAACTTACCAGGGCTCTCATATTCGCAGCTGACGGGGACACTGTACCTCGCAGTCTGTTGTGTTCATCCAGGATGGACTGCTTCTCAGATGTGCTCAAACTAGTCTGAGACACGGTTCGCCCGACGAAGATAGCGGAAAGAACTAAACAGTAGGCGAACATCGCGCACGAAGGAGTAGCCACGTCTCTTTCGAAGAAGAAGGTATTGTGCAGCCTGTCACCCACACTCCCCAGCTGAGGTGCTGACCTTTTATGGCACACTGGAAGATGTGGGCGTGGTTATTGTGTTCGAACCGATGGGAGCCATCCCGCAGTTCTTATCAAAGAATTCTTCTGATTGGTCCCCTAGCCCTAGCGGCGCTATAATTGGTCACGCGCGTCGCGATAATTGGTCACATGATTTGATTAACCAATGAAATGAGTTTTTTGATAATGAACTGCGGGACTGTAACCGATGGAACGTTTCGGCCTTTCCCATTAGTCTCGCGAACCAGACCCTTTATAATCAAATACATCTTTAAGCAGGTTATGAGGCTTTTCAGCAGATGTGAAGTTCATTGGCTTCAAGTTGTAGCGAGTGATTGCATAGTAGCAGTTCGTATATAGTGAATGACATTTAATGAGCAGCTAAACTGAATGGTATTTCATTTAAACTTACCTTCTTAGTGGTACAGAATTTTGTTCAGCTAAGACTAAAAGTGCAGTACTAGCTACAAACAAATTGTATTACAAATGTAAATATTCCTCTTTATAATAATACAAATTTTTAGAACTCAATTTGTGACTAGCTAGCTGAGAACAAAAATAAAAGAACATAGCAATATTATTACTCTGTAAGTGAGGCCACTAGAACAGTAGCAATATTACTCTGAAGTAAGGCCACCAGAACAGTAGCAATATTACTCTGTAAGTGAGGCCACCAGAACAGTAGCAATATTACTCTAGCTGTAAGTGAGGCCACCAGAACAGTAGCAATATTTAAGTGAGGCCACCAAAACAGTAGCAATATTACTCTGTAAGTGAGGCCACTAGAACAGTAGCAATATTACTCTGAAGTAAGGCCACCAGAACAGTAGCAATATTACTCTGTAAGTGAGGCCACCAGAACAGTAGCAATATTACTCTAGCTGTAAGTGAGGCCACCAGAACAGTAGCAATATTTAAGTGAGGCCACCAAAACAGTAGCAATATTACTCTGTAAGTGAGGCCACCAGAACATTAGCAATATTACTCTGTAAGTGAGGCCACCAGAACAGTAGCAATATTACTCTGTAAGTGAGGCCACCAGAACATTAGCAATATTACTCTGTAAGTGAGGCCACCAGAACAGTAGCAATATTACTCTGAAGTAAGGCCACCAGAACAGTAGCAATATTACTCTGTAAGTGAGGCCACCAGAACAGTAGCAATATTACTCTAGCTGTAAGTGAGGCCACCAGAACAGTAGCAATATTTAAGTGAGGCCACCAAAACAGTAGCAATATTACTCTGAAGTAAGGCCACCAGAACAGTAGCAATATTACTCTGTAAGTGAGGCCACCAGAACAGTAGTAATATTACTCTAGCTGTAAGTGAGGCCACCAGAACATTAGCAATATTACTCTGTAAGTAAGGCCACCAGAACAGTAGCAATATTACTCTGTACGTGAGGACCAGAACATTAGCAATATTACTCTAGCTGAAGTGAGGCCACCATAGAAAAATGTGCAGCACATGCCACGCTTACTTATTGTATTGCTTCGCTTAGCTGTAATCAAATTTTTCTCAAATAAGGGACACCAAATTTTGACCTATTCATTGCAGTAGTCATGATAATAAGGCGAAATAGATGTATTTAACAAATCAATCAGTTAATTTGATCATTATGGCTATTTGCCTATTGGGTCATATTGACTCCCATTGTATCGGAATGAAAATAGTATTATACATGTATCTACAAAAAAAAAATTTTTTTAAGAAACCTTTTGACAGAATAGATGTAGTAACAAAAATCTTGTTCGATAGTTGTGATTTATTTGTACTCCGTGTATACCAGTTGTACAAGTTGAATAGGTTGGACAGAGTGCTACATATTTTTGGGGCCTACCTAGGAAGATATAGCTAGCTATACCAAGTAAGTCAATTAAGTAGAATAACGACTGTCACAAGCTAACGAGAATCAAGCATTTATGAAATAAACAACTGCTAATGCCTCTGAGAGTTGTATTATTAATATAGTCAATTCTCTCAGCTAAAATAATCATAATAATAATTAGCTATTATTATTATTATTATTATTATTATTATTAGTATTAGTATTAGTATTATATTTTTTATCCCTTCACCTGTCTACATAGTATCATTATTTATAATGGAGCACAGTATGTACCCTGAACTAAAATTTTTAGCAGCAATTAAAAATATGATGTACCTGGCAACTGTTTCATTTAAAAAAAGCAGAAGATTCTATACTCTGCCCAAATACTACACAAAGTCACAAAATCACACAACTCCAATATTAATTTTTGCATGTGAAGTAAACTCTTATCTGGAGGGGGAAAAAGGCAATGTCGTAGTAAAACATGACCACAATGTGATAATTTGTTCCAGACTAGATTTTATAGAGTAAATAATTAATGATTTATGCATACTTCAGTGAAGCATTACCTGTGGAGTAATGTAATTTTTAGTTTTCCTAACAGTATCTGAAATAACAATAACAAGTGAAAGATTGTGTTCAACTTCACATATGCAATAAAACCAGCTATTCATACAGAAAGGAAACTTTTTTATATATTAAAATGTTAATAATTCAGATATTGGTTGCCTGTCTAATTTCTCAACTAATACTCACACATTTCAAAGCACACTCCTTCAGCTAGACTTACTTCTAGAAATTCATTAGGCCTCTTTAAATTTATACACGCTAGATTTCACCGATCTCAATGAATATTGTTAAGAATATTATCATTAATTTGTGGCATTTCTGCAATATATATACATAGTAGAATTTTTTATACTTTTAATAAAATAATTATTTCTCACTTGAAATGTTGCATGGAAATAATAGGACAAGCTGATTTCATAGGTAGTTACAGGAAAATGCCGACTCCTGATTTGGACATTTGGAAGTATGCCATAGCTGATGTGTTTTGATTCAGTGAGCTTGTATGAATTTAGAGAAAGGTGTGTAACATAACAGAAAACTCCAAATGGTAAGGAAATAGGTACTCTGGGACAACATTGCTATTTTATTAACTAAATGTTCTGTACAACGTGTGCTCTCTGATTGATCCACGAGTATCATAGTGTGTATTGTGTGAGTTGACTTAATAGTGCACAGCCAGGATAATTGGCACAGGGGCAAAGCATCCTTATTTAGATATGTCCCATGACAGAGTTTTGCTCTGATAAATGCTGATAGTTTCCTAAGGAGCTACAGAGTTGCAGAGTGTTGTCTAAAGAAATGAACCACACAGTTAGCAGCCCTAGACCCTCATCATTCGAAATGGGAGGTCAGTGTCAGGTATTTACTCCTGTCCAATTGAGAGAGTCCTGGAAGATAACAGTATGTTAGGCTCAAGTAGTCAAAGTCTTGAATAAACTTGAGAAGAAATGAGGCAGAAGTAGACAGTGTAGATGTAACAAGGAGAGGCCAAACACAACAATAAAGTATTTTTTACAGCTAGGAACATCCCTCTTCTTATTGAGCTGATGGTGGCAGGCCACAAGTGGGAGGAATTGGCTTAGCGTTACGTCTTGCATCTTCCTAAATATGCGAAGACAGGTGACAGTTGCCACAGAGAAAGAGACATCCTTCAAACAGATATGTACCATGTGATAATCACTAACCACCTTTAGTTGATGTGGCCAAGTGGTACTGACACTTGTGGTTTTTATCACTCATGAATATCATTATGTATCACCTTATAAGTTGTGCAATTGAGAAGTATAGTATGTGATTGTTGTGTTGAATACCAAACTCTGAATGATCTATCACTTGCCTGTGTTCTCCACCATTTCACTAATGCTACAACAGAAACTTTGTGATTACACCACCTACAAATGCTACACTAAAAAAATGCTATCCCATATTCCAGAATGCCCTACTCTCTCTCTCTCTCTCTGGGCTTTCCTGCTACAGGAATTGACTGATTAAAGTTACTTGGGATAAGTTATGTGCAAGGATGTTTTCTTCTAACTGGATTTAGGGAAGTCTCACTGCTCTGTACCTTTTGCCTCCTTATGTTGCTATAACTTGTGATTTCCATTTCTTAGCTAAAGGGTCTGACTTGGCATAACAGATCTAAAAATACACTGTATAAGTGTGTCTCTCTGGTCCACTGCATGTTCAGATCACCTGTTCAAGATAAGTCTATAGCTATACTTACTTATCTGAGATCTGTCCAGGAACTAAAATGTCATTAGCTTCTATATTCGATACGATTCTTCTCACTCCCACGCAGGCGTAATCAGGAATAACTTGTGTATTTTGGGTGTGGTCCAGTGAGAAGAAAGAGACTGCCACATCCCGGTGTCATGGAAATATGGGTATCCTGTAAAATTGGGTATCCCGGCGTACCCATATTTCCGGAAATATGGGTATCCTGCCGTAAATTTGGGTACCCTCGCAGCCGATTGAAATGGAAGTGTTGGTAACACTTGTGCGTTCTCCTTCTCGTGTGCTCACACTTACCCGGAACACACCGGGGTTGGAAAAGAATAGGAAGAGTGTCCTGAGGTGGTGGGCAAAGTTTGTTTTGTTGATCTAGGCGATTTATACTACTATATATCGGAGAGGAGTAGCTATCGTTGCTTAAGTTGTTTTTTTTGTAATAACAGATTATGTATTTAACATGAGCAATGAAGCTAATTGCTTTATGAAGATTTATTTCATGATAAGGTTTATGAAGTTGAGTAGCTAACATTAAATGAAGACTCAATCGTTTTTTTATTTTTTATTTTATTTTTATAATTTGTTTGCAAAGCAAAACAGGAAATACCAGCTAGCACAAGGCTAATATAAAGGATTTCCAGAAGCAGAAGGATAAAAGGAAGTGACTAAAAAGTGTATGATAATAAGACAATACAATGCAACACTGTCTGAAAATCTTTTTTTTTTAAGAGAACTCTTGAACGCAGACTCCGAGGGAAGGGATACTATGTGATCGGGGACTCTGTTCCACTCATCAATAACTGCACATTTGAAAGAGTGTTTAATTTGTGGTGAAGAGTTCTGATGTAAGGACGATAAATAGGAAGGGAATTAAGATGAGAAGTGCAGGGGTGGGGATGAATCTGGAAAAATGAAGGAGAAATGATAGATGATCCTCATCTAGATGACACAGGTATAAGATTGATAATTCTGTATCTACAATTATGTACTTAACAGCAAGTTAACCTTGGATTCTGTCACAATTTTATTGAAGACAAAAGCTTGAAATATTATTTCCATAGCCATAGCAATCTCCACATGATTCTAGTTCAAATTACTCAGAGCATTATTCAAAATACTTCTATAGCCATAGCAATCTCCACATGATTCTAGTTCAAATTACTCAGAGCATTATTCATTTCTTAATATTTTATTGATTGGCTAATGGATCAAAGTCCAAATCCAATAAGTCCACCGTTAATTGTAGAAGATGTGGAAAAGCAGAGGAGAATTGTATGAAACACTCATGATCAGAGTTGCATGTATTGTGAGTACCTGTTCATTTATAACAGCATTCTTCAAGTTGAACTTCAGGTTAGCAATCAATGTTCAAGCACAGCACTGACCTTATACATAATGCAGCTGACTTTGCACATGCTCAACAGAGTATTTACAATAGACACAACAACTTAAGTTTCAACAAGGTGTGATTATCCACATTTGTAGGCAAGTTGGGTTCATTGAACTCGTATACTAATGAATGTCGTGCTTTTCGAAGCTCAACAAAGCACTAGCACAACTACATGCATTTCCAGCAGAAAATGAGGCTACTTATATTGAAAGTGATAGCCTTCCAACATGTGAGGAAGAAAATGGGGAGGAAGTGACGTAGGATGGGGTCATTGAATCTTTACTTGATCAAGAAATTTTGCAATGAGGTTGAAATCTAAAGCACAAGAAAAAAATTACCTATGATTGAAACATGAATTAGATAAGAATTAACATTAGGACAGAGGTACTTTTTAGGTGTGTGGGCAATGAGAGTGTGACTTTAGTGTGTTTGGCACTAGTAGCATAGGCAGCACTGCAGGTAGTTGTGGTAATTTATTAATACCCACCATTGATGTCTTGATTCAATATTATCACTGTAACTGACATGAATAGAGGTGTTTTACTGGAATGACAGGATCAACAGCGATTAGCAATGAGTTGAATTCAATATAACTAAAGCACAGGAAAACTTAAAATATACCTATTATCAAATCATGAATTCGATGTGAAGATACTGCTCAGAAGAATGAAAAGTGTGGCAAGGTTTAGCATGTAAGGCTATGACCATACATTATCAGCAGATGTGTGGTTAGGGCTTATATAAGTTTTCAAGAAATGACAAGATAATCAAGACCAAAGCTAATATTGCATATCTCAATTTAATAATATATAATGGCACAGTTAAAGAAATTTGATTGTGCCCGCAATGCTTAGAAGTTTCAAAATTATGAGAGGAAAGTTCAGGCACTTAGCAAAGATAAATTTCTGTTCTAAAAATTTTAATGGTAAAAGTAATTATTTAATACTCCCATTGTTAGTGTATATTCATCGGGCATGTTAACCCTCAGTGTGCATAAGTGCAAGCAAATTTGTCAGCCTCTACACACATTGTTGCTTGACACAAAGTATGTTTGCCCTAATTTTGAATATTTTAAAGGCAATAGCTGCATTTATCCTTATTATGTGGTTGTTCACGTTACTCTGTATCTAGTTAGTTGCTCTAGGCAATATATTTTTATTTATTCACCCATGCTATATAATAAATATAATATAATACGAACATGCTCCAATCAGTTCGTAGTTGTAATTTACTTATATCAACCATTGATGTCTTGATTCAATAGTGAAGTATCACTGTTGGCAAAGTTTTCCGAATAGAAATTGTGTATTTAGCGTGTGATAGATGCTTCACGATAAAGGACACAGTAGGCAAGGTAGAGTGGACTGGGAAGTGTATAATGCATACACTATACTCCGTATACATACATAATCTAGTTGCAGGAATAAGAGTGTTCTAGTTATGATGACTGTATTAAAAGTCAATACACAATTAGCTAATATTTAATTTATTAAAGCTCGGTATGTTACATATGCAACTCTTGAAAACAGCCCATTGGGTGTCTCTGCACTACCAAGTTTGTTAGGCTCTACATATAATAAACAGTAAGCGTGCCCTCCAGAAATCTTGCTGTTTACTTTGTGTTATTATATCACCATGGAGAGTTCGATCTCAGTTTACCCCTGAAGAGCACTTCGGCAAGAAGTCGAAATGTCAGGTTAAGTTATAATTAAAAATATTGGCTGTTAAAAAGAGAAAAGTTCCTATTATTATAATTATTTCAGCCAAGAATGACTGAATCATTATCTTATGATAGATTGGAGTACTGGAAAAAGATGCTGAGGGTGCCAAAGTTGATCAAGGGATACTAGAAAGAGGAGAATGGCTGCCAGATTAGCATATTACTGCTATAGACAGCTGATGAAGGAAAGGTTTCTAAAGAAACAGGATCTACAAGACACCCTGTTCCTACAAAATTGTAATAATTCATGTCATCAGATATGATTGGTTCTATGTGTCCAACAAGTTTTGGCCTCCAGGAACTGTGATGTATACATGACTGCGCTCACCGGGAACTAGATTTTCACCTGCTCAAGTGCAAAATAGCAGTTATATTGAAATGTAAATATTCTAACTTTACTACGAGACAGTTGAATTCCAGAGGATCTTTTTGCATACACACATTGTTGATGTTTAGGTCCACCTAATATTCAGTTTATAGAGCACTTTTGTTTTGTGTGTGGATAAGTAGGAAATAGATGAATCTAACATGTTGGTGACTAATTTAAAAAGCAGAATCAAGCTAGCTAAGATGGTGTCTATATATTACAAAATAAAGCTGATTCAGAAAAAAGTCCCTTGGTGTGTTTCCATCGTAAAGAATGATATCATTCAGATTTGAAGTTGTATAACAATGATTTGAAGTTGTATAAAAGTTGAAACAGTAGTCTGTAGCTAATTCATTCTGGTAGTTACTCTTATTTTACTAAAAGTGCTAGGCTCAAACTACATCCATTATGAAATTGCTACAATAGTAGAGACCTAAGTAAACATGGCTTTTTTTTTTTTTTGCTCAACAAAAACTGATGCAATGTGTGATTACCGAGCATACCTAACAATATTGTACAATAGCTGAAGCGGAAATGTATGTTTGTACTCTTTTTGTTACGTAGCTAAGGCGTTTACAGTAGTCACGGAAATATTGTTATCCCGTAAAATTGGGTATCCCCGCTTACCTATATTATTTCAGGAAATGCTGGTATCCCACCGTAAATTTGGGTACCCATATGGCAGACCAGAAAGGAAGCGGTGGCGACACTGGTAGTAGGTTCTCCTTCACGGAGATACATGCCTACCTGCAGAGTAAGAACTATCCGCTGGGGTTGGATAAGAGTGGGAAGAGTGTCCTTAGACGGCGAGCGAAATTTTTTGTAGTGGATCAGGGTGACTTATATTACATTGGAGGAGGTAAAGATACAGTTCAGTTTAAGCTATTGAAATAATTTAGCTTAACAGTATGTAACATAGGTATATTCCTATGTATGTAGTTATCTGAATTACTTTTAAAACTTACAGCTTCCTTGTGAAGATTACCTCCTTGTACTTTATTCATTGCATAAGACTCAAACTTTCTAGTTCAATTTTCATCAACAAGAAAATTGTGTATACATAGCTAATTGATAATTCTGTATCTACAATTATGTAGGTGACAGCAAGTTCATGTTCAATTATGTCAGAATTTATTGAATGCTCAATTACAGAGTAGTATAATATAAATACATTTGCACACGATATTACAATTTTAAATTGTTAGAATTCCTTTGGAAAGCAGTACTGATTCTAGTTCAATTATTCACAACATTAATGAACTTTATTCATTGATTAGCAAATTCATCAAAGCCTGTGACTCCAAGATTAGTTGTGGAGGATGTGGAAAAGCAAAGGAGAATTGTATCAAGCACACATGATCTGAGTCATTTTGGAGTACACAGAACAAATGACACTGTGTCAAGGAAGTACTACTGGCCTGGGCTTTTCAAGGATGTGAAAAGATATGTGAGTTTCTTTAGAAGCCTTTCAATTGTGATGGTGAGAACTTGAAAATCATTATAGCTACGGTCAATAGTCTTCTGGAATTCAGTAAAGGGTGGGAAATAGGGAAGAAGGGATGAATTTGTGGAGAAATCAAGAAAGTTTAGATACTATAATATTGATGATTATATGATTATAGCATTTTATATTACGTTTGCAGTATTATTTAACAAGAATATCACTTATAATTTCAAGATTTTATATTACTCTTATATCAAAATGTGTTTACTCTGTACAGTGGAACCTTCCATAGAAAACCCTCTAATTATACGATTGAAATTACCACTTGTACTATTTGAATCTACATACCTTTTGTCCATGGCTGTAAAGCTATAAGCTATAATAATTTTCACTTTTTGAAGCAGAAAGTCTCTTTTATGGTAACATAACAACCTAGAATGTGAATTTTGTATACATTTTGCATTTTGGAGTATAAGAGATTTATTGTGCATGTATTTCTAAGTTTCGGCAACCTTTATATCAAATATTTATTAATTTACCTCAGATAAAAAATGAACAATAATGGTCACTTAGGTGGTGTCATGTGATCGTTGTCAGCGCCAAAACAAGTTGAAGAAGTCAGTAGGTACACTCCATCCTATTCCAGTCACATCCAAGTTATTCTACCAAATGGGAATGGATTTAATTGGCCCACTTCCTGAAACCACTAGGGGTAATAAATATATAGTTACTGTAACAGACTATTTTTCGAAGTGGGCAGAAGCAGCCCCTCTTCCATCGAAGCATGCAGTTGGAATCTCCAAATTCATTTATTCAGTAATTTTTTTTTTGCTATTCTTTAAATGTGATAATTAGCTACAGTTTTTTTTTTCTTCATATAGGTAATGTGTCGATTTGGTTGCCCTCATATTTTGATTACTGACCAGGGAAGGGAATTTATTAATAGATTGTCCAGTGAACTCTACTCCATCACCAAAACTAACCACCGAATTACAAGTTCTTACCACCCTCAGGTAAATCTAAATGCCGTAAGTTGTAATTTAACAGCTGCATTTGTCATAATAAACACAGACTTCAAAATAATTTGCATTATCGGACTCCAAAACTTTACCAAACCAAAAAATAAGTATACTTTAATTTCAGATACATTTTAACAATCATTTTAGTTTCCATATAAAAAATCAATTTTCTTTTTATAGACCAACGGGCTAACTGAGCGCTTCAACCAAACTCTTTGTCAGTGTTTGGCAAAGCTAAGTAATGAAGAGCAAAGTGATTGGGATGACAAAATTGATTGCGTACTCATGGGGTATCGGGCATCGTTTCAAGGTTCAACAAAACATTCACCTTACTACATGCTTTTCCAGCAAGATATGAGGCTACCCATTGACAGTGAAAGCCTCCAAGCATGTAAGGAAGAAAATGGTGATGAAGAGAAGCTGGATGAGGTCATGGAATCCTTACTTGAATCAAGGAAGAAAGTATTCAATGATGAAGTTGAGATCAATATAACTAAAGCTCAGGAAAAACAAAAAAATACCTATGATCGAAAACATGAAGTGGCTACTATAAACGTAGGGACAGAGGTACTTCTGGAGAATACTGCTCAGAAGCAGAGAAAAGGTGGCAAGCTTGAGCCCTACATGGCTAGGACCATACATTGTCAATAGATGTATGGGTAAGGGGTTGTATGAGTTGTCAAGGAATGGCAAGATTGTCAAGACTAGGGCCAATATTGCACGTCTGAAAGTTTACAGAAAAAGAAGCTTAAAAGAGATGCACTTGCCTTCACAAGATGAAGTAGCCGAAAATCAATTATACGGAAGTGATATGTCTGATGGAGGAAAGATTGATAGTACTCATGTGCCAGTAAATGCAGTACAGGAGACACCACAAAAGAAACAAAGATTGGGAATTGAAGAAAAAAATAAAAATTCTCATCCTATCCAGTTGAATGGTTATAATAGTGATGAAAGCTTTTGCAATATGTCATCGTCACCATCACCTACAGATACAAGTTGCAGAGAGAATTCAGAATTGATACAAGAGTCACCAGAATCTAACACATGCCAGAAAAAGTCAATGGATTCATTGGGTTTACAAGTATCTGTTTCACCAGTGTCTTCTCAACTAAGGAAATCAGAGTGTACCAGCAAAGACCAGGAGTTTCAAAATTACGTAGTGACATTTCAGGCAATTACCAAAGGAAGTTTAGTTTTGAAGTTAACTCCATTTATTTCCATACTAGAAAGAATTAAAATGGGAGAAGTAAGTTGGGTAATTTTGATTGGAGAATTCAAAACTGAGCCATTTAGTGCATAGGACCACTTACTGATCAGTATGTAAAGATGTGCATCAACTAAGACTCTCCCTCCCCGACAAAAATCCTCTATAAAGTTTGTGATAATGGACTTAGTCTGCATAAGCATGTATATATAGGGGTAGTAGCTATGTTGCTTCTCTTGTACATAAATGGACAGGGTTCTAATGATTGACCAGTTCCATTTTTCTCAAAATTTGCTCAATTTTATTTTACCTGTAGTGTATATTCAGAGGCATGAGTCAATTTTAGAAGTTACAAAATTATATACTTACCATTTTAAACTCTCAGTCTGTTTTATTTCTTCGTTATGTATTTGGCTTTGGGTGTGCTTTAATATTTTCCACTTGTGATAGTTTGCTCAAACATTAGAGTTCAGTATAGTGAATGCCATAGTCAATTAGTGAGTTGTTAAATTTTTATAGCAGTATTCAGTGTATGATAAATACTTCATGACAGGCGATGTAAAGCTATTAAGGTGGAGGGGACTGTGGAGTGAAGCATAATGTAGATACATGCATATATATGTTTACACTTTAGTTGTAGTTTTTCTATCAAAAATACTTCAATTTTAGTTTTAGTTTTGGTTGCTTAAATCGATTATGGCACTTTTATTTTGTTTTATGGTGATTACACACGAGTATTCAATTTATTCAGTGACTTTTTTGTAACATTTTTTTGTATTGTATCTTCAGCACTAACTTAGCTATTTTGTGTTTCGAGTTTTATTAGTCTCCTGTTTTAATCCCTCTAATATGAGTTTTGGAAAACAAAACAAAACATACTCAGTCAGCGGCAGTAAGTTTTTATTAACCTTATGATGGAGTCTTAATTGAGCAAGAATACTATGAGTAGTTGATCAATAGAGACTAGCAAGTCTTGACTAATTTAACTATACTTTAAGTATTCTCACTTGCATGAGTCACAGCCAAAATGTCGATAACACATAATAATTGTTTTAGCTATAGTTTTACAACAATAGGCTTAGATACACAACTAAAATGTTTTCACATCACTGTAATTAATTTTTGTTTTACGTTTAATAATCAAAACAGTGCTAGCATGTATACATTCATAAATACATACATATGTACATACATACATACATACATACATACACACATACATACACATACATACATTTAAAAGATACATACATACATGCATACATAAATAGATTAACAAGTATACATTCATGCGTATCTACTGTAGTGGCAGGAACATGAGTGCCCTAGCTATAATGACTTCATTAATACTTCATGCAAGAAACTTTGTAAGTTATACTCACTGAATATACATAATGTGTTATACTGATTTACTTATTTTTATACTTATAGAAATGTTGAAAAGTAGAAGTCATTCAATTACATGTATAACACTATCTCAATTTTTGAAGAGGTAGTTGAATTTCTCCTTTCTAAATTTTGTTGCAATGACAAGTCAAGCTCGGTAATGATAGGCTATTTGTCAATTATTCCAATGGTAATGTCAATTTTGTCATAAACAGATTTTCTCATACACAATGGATGTCTTGCTGCCAGAAGCCTTGTGTCTCATTATAATGGATTTATTCAGTGTTAGCAAGAGTGAGGTATTTGTTATTGGATCATTTATTGGGGTAAACAATCACTAATAATTTATTGATGCTGTATAGGTTCATTACTACGTAATACAATTTCTGTAAATGTACTATTAGCTACAACTGTATCCGCAGCATCTGCGCTTGGTCCAGAAAGCTGGAGATTATATGAAGATCTAAAGAAGAAGTTTGATGGTAGCTAGCTATGTTAATTCAAAATTTCATTTCCATTCTGTAATGTAATTTACTTTTGTAGCAAAGAAATGTGAAGGAAATGAGGGCAAACAAGTGAAAGTAGCAAAAGTTACACCTCAAGTGGTACTCCTTTAAAATGTTATTTGCTAGATATTGAATAAAATGAATTAAAAGAATATCCCTTTGTATATAGCATGTATGTAGTGATAATATGTATTAAATTATAGAAAAACCTTGCTGTTCTACAAGTCTGCAGCCAAGTTGTTCTAACTCAAGTGACACATTGAATAGTTCCAGTATTGTGTTGAATGACTCACCAGTATCCAATGATGAATGGAATTATTGGAACAAGCGGCTTGGACTGTTAACAGCTGATCAAGAGATGTTAAAAAGAGGAGAATGGCTGACAGATAAGCATATTAATGCTGCAAGTGTGCTGATAAAGGAAGAGTTTCCCAAACAACATGGTCTACAGGACACCCTTCTCCTACAACGTTTTGACCAATATATCAGACGATTCTCAGTTTGTTCAAATAATTCATATCAATGGCAACCATTGGCTGTGTGTGTCAAACAAGTTCTGTCCTGCAGGAACTGTAGACGTATATGACTGCTCACCTGGCACTGGATTTTCACCGTCTCTTAAGCGACAAATTGCAGTCGTATTGAAATGTAAATATTCTGATTTTACTGTAAGACTAGTTGATGTCCAGAGACAAATTGGATATGCAGATTGTGGTCTTTTTTCCATCGCTTTTGCGTATGCCCTTTGTTATGATTTAGATCCACATGGTATTCAGTTTAACCAGTCTGCCATGCGAGCACATTTTGATTTGTGTGTGGATAAAGAAAAAATAGATATGTTTCCAGTATCAACTCGTTGTCGGCGAAAAAACACGAAGAGTAGAATCAAGTCCGTGAAAATGGTGCCAGTGTTTTGTACTTGTCGCCTACCTTGGGATAAAGCTGATACAGTAAAGGGTCCATTAGTCAAGTGTTCCCTATGTAAAGAATGGTATCATTCACAATGTGACGACATCGATTTGGAGTTGTATGATGCCAAAAACTACTGTTGTAGCAGGTGTCTGTAATGCATTTTGAACTGAACCATTGATTTTGTAGCTCGTATAGGCATGAAACTTGTAAACGTTTGATTTTAATTATTACGACTGGTATTTTTGTGTCACTCAGCTAGTTAGCTATATTTTACATTACTAAATCATTTTTCTGAGTCTATACATTTATATTAACGAGAAACTTGAAAAAATATATACATTAAATCTTGCTAAGCAATGCTTGTATCCTTAGTTATATAATATGCTATAAGATCATACTTTACATTTTAGTTTTAAAATAGTAAATGTCCTTAACATGTCAGTCTGCCTCATTCACCCTCACCCCAATATTTAGCATCATTAACTTCCGTGTAATCTGTTGTCTAAATCACAATTAGTATGTGCTTTCTTTTAAGCTTTTGCTCATGCTATTCCTAAGATTGTTTCTCTCTTCGTGTGGACATATCAAATGAAAGTAGTCGTAAAAGTAGCAAATTACGTGAGGTCATTCATTAAAGTTCTCCCTAGCTACTGTGAGCTATTGGTTTTGATCAATTTTTACATTTTTGTATCAATTACTATAGCTATGACTATGTATCTAAAATATTCCACTCTAGTACTTTTAATTTTTCTGCTGGTTATGTCACTTGTTGCTAGCTAGATGTATAAAATTGTGAGGATTTTTTAATTTGCACCATCACTGGCTATAATGGAATATGTCTACTTATTTGCTACACTTTTAACAACTTAATTGTGGCAAAATAAAGAAATAATTATGTTCATACTCATGATGAACAGCTTATGAAGTGTAGTTGTTCATCTGTATATTGTTATAGACAATATAGCTAAAACATTTATTTATACCTTTTATATGATTGAATACACACATTCAGCAAAAGAGTGGTTTGTTTTCTATCACTGTCAAACTACTCCAATACAGTCAGGATTGAACATTTAAAAAACCACCTTCTGCTTCAGTTCAGACAAAAGGAATGAGAGAGTGGAAGACAAGCTAAGAGCTGAAGGTTTCATTTCAATAAGAGATCAACCTAAACAAGAGAGGGAAAAAAATAATTTTCAGGGAAAGGGAAAATAGGCTTCTTCACAATCTGCTTGCAGGGAAAAGAGGAAACTGGCTTAAAAAAAAAAAAAGAGCTGCAAAGTTTAAAATTGTATGCATTGTCTAGCAGCCAGAAAAGCTAATTCCACTAAATTAGTTTCCCTAACAGAATAAATTATATAGCTACACATAGCTAAGCTTGCTTATAAATAGTCAAGTTAGTGCCATCATAGAAGAACAAACTATATAAATACAAAAATAGCTAATTGAAACTAAGAGCTCACATACCATTTGTGCCATTTAGCACACCTCTAGTAGCTAGTGAGATTTTTTTTGTCAATTACAATCTAATGGTAAATATTGGTACTTTATTAGAAAAATTAAAAGGTAAATTTTTGGGACAATGCATGAAGAAATTTGGGTAAAACAATGCAAATAAAATATAAATCATTTATGAGCATAATATTATTGGTAAAAATAAAAGGAACTGCCATAAGCACACTATATAGCTAACATAAGTAGCTAGCATATTTTATCTAGCTAGCTAATCTAGTTTTAGTATAAAATTAAAGATAATTGCCCTCATTTTAATCACTGTTAGAAGGCTAACTCACTGGTTTAAGCTTTGACCATTCCTCCTCTGTATAGGTTTGCTTGTAGAAAGTAGCTTTAAAAAAACGTGAGAACCAACATACTACACAGTTTTAGTATAAAATTAAAGATAATTGCCCTCATTTTAAGCGCTGTTAGAAGGCTAACTCACTGGTTTAAGCTTTACCCATTCCTCCTCTGCTCTGCCACTTCAACCCGCTCGCTCCACTCCTCAGTAACCAGTTTAATAAAAAGGGGATACCCATATTTCTGCAGGGATACCCATATTTCCCGTAAATATAGGTACGGGGGTACTTATATTTCTGGAAATACGGGTTTGGGGGCACCCATTTTTTCGTAAATATAGGTACCCGGGACACCCATATTTGGGGATACCCAAATTTACTTGACACCGGGCGACCGCATTGTTGACGTTGCGTTAGTTGCAGCAGGTTTGCTAGGTGGCTAGTTATGGCGGAAAGTCAGCCTCAAGCTAATACTGAGGTGAGTGTGTGGTACTCTTTAGTTTGAAGCTTAGCTCTAGCAGATTTCTAGATCTGGTGTTTGCATTTTACCAGCTAGTGAGATCCAGTGTTGTCAAGATCCATTTTTCTAGCTAAATAGCTAGAGATCCAGTGTTTAAATTCTTAGCTGATTACTAGATCTGGTGTTTGACTTGAATCAGTGAAAGGAAAGTTAACTAAACCACAACTTGTTTTAGAGAGAGGTATTTCCCAGGCCAACAATTAGTCTGTGCATATTTTGTTTTACCGCTCCCCCCCCACACGCACATGCACACGCACACGCACACACCAAAGAGTGACAGAATAGTTTTGGCATTGACTCTAGTACAGACTTTATAAGGGTAAGGTATGTTAGTGTTATTCCATGGTTAGCCTCCATTTTACCTGATTATGAACTAATAACAGACGCTTCAATTAATGTATGTAGAAGTGTGTTTCTCCTTATGAGCATGCTCAGAAATGACTTTCCCTCTTCTTTTTTTTTTACTTCAAATTGCTGGTGCCTTATTTTGAGCATGCTCAGACGTAACTATCCCTCTCTTTTTTTTCTTTTTTTTTTACGTTCCTGATGCTTGTTTTTGTTTTTGAGCATGCTCAGAAATGACTTTCCCTCTCTTTTTCTTTCAAGTTGCTGGTGCCTTTTTTGTTTTGGAGCATGCTCAGATATGTTTCCCTCTCTTTTTTTTTTTTGCAGTTGTTAATGTGTTTTTTGTGAGAGAGAGATTACTCAGACGTGAGTTTCCCTCTCTTTGTCTCTATAGTTGGTAGTTGGTAGTTGTTTTACTCTCGCTATCATTGAGGTCTAGTTTGTTCAAGAAATATAGTAAGTTGTGTGTTTATAACACACAAACACTACATACTCTTTTGTAATATTGTTATGTTATGGTTGTTTTTTATTGTTGTGTTTTTTATTGTTTGGTTTGTCTTTTCTTACTATGTGTAAAGCATTTGTATGTTTGTGTCCTTTTATAAATAAATTTGATTTTTCTTTATTGAATGTATGTTTGTGTGTGTGTTAGTATTTTATATGGCACAGCAGCCATCTTAAAAAGCTTCTAAAATGTGTCGCATAGAACTGAAGTAAACAGCCTTTTTTCAACATTTTGTTACTGTTTCTATTAAGTTCAGTACTGCTAACATAAAATGCTAATAAAAATAGTCGAGCTTTTCTGTGTATTTAGTGCTAAAAGTTGAAAACTCTTCTAGTGCTATATCAGTAAGCTGAGACCTTGTACTGCCTATTAAACACTATGGAGGTCATCCAAAAAGATTTGTTGAAAAAAAAACTGACTAGCTTTTAATAAACGGGCTGGCTAAAGTTACAACAGACACAACACTCTAACCAGGTCCTCATTTTGTAAGTCTTCTTCCAGTTTAATCTCTAGCTGTAAAAATATCTAAACCAGTAATGGTGCTAACTCCTAGAAAGTATTGGTAGCGTAGGACAGCCGTAAATCCACAACAACTTTAAAACATAGCTTAACCCTTTCGTTCCCAATCCCGCTTAAAAGCGGGTGAAGACCGGTTGGCTTCTCCGAATTTTTAAAAATAGTTACTTTATAGCTAGAACCTTCAGATTGCATACACAGGTGTCCAATGCGTTGGAGAAGCACCTAAAATAGCTTTCAGCCAGGTCTGCTTCGACAGTACCTCACAGCAGTTGCGTTTATTTCTTCCTCGGCAAAAAAAAAAACATCGGTTCTCCGTCGAATTTTTAAAAAAGTTACCTTCTTCACAGCAGCTTCATTTATGGATCCAGTCATCTCCAGAGCTTTGTAGAAGCAGCGAAAAATTGCTTGAGCCCAGTAGCCTTCCGTAACACATTGAAACAACCGCTTCTTTGCCGACCAAGACTTTGCGGTTTGACTTACTGTCTTCTTTTTTTTTTATAAAATCGCCAGTTTAACTGGGGGCCTCCCCATTACGTACAGTCTTAGGTATTGCTTATTACATCATAGGAAAAAAGTGAGCGTGTCGTGTGATCCAGGTAACTATGCAAAAAAAAATTTTTTTCAAAGTCAAATTGGAAAGATGGCGTCTACCAGTTACAGTGCTGTGGAAGTTTTAGACTTGCTTGATACTAACTCTAGCGACTCAGGATCAAGCGGAGAAGAGGGAGACGACATCTAGGGCTATAGGAGGCCCTGTATCAGGGTTGGGGACCGGACCCCGTCAACTCTGACACTGACAATGGAAGTCAAGAAGATGATCGATGTAAGCTTGTCTTTCTCTTGTCTTTCTCTTGAAAACTAGCAAGCTTCTGTTATGGAAAGGACTTATTTATAGCTATATTGAGATAGAGAAAGCTGTTTAGCTATAATATATATATATTTCATTGAGTTTTGAGATTTGAAAGTGGGTTGTGGTTTGTTGAACAATTTCAAATTTTCAAAAAAATTTAATTTTTTTTACCAGAATGTACTACTAGGACCAGATGTGTATGCAGTCACCAACTGGATTGTGAAGAGGAATTGTGAAGAGGACGCAGATGAGGCAACAGGAGCAGAGTCTTCCATTGATGAAGGAGAAGATGCCGGACCTGGCGAAGTACACTCGGAGCCCCACCCCCCTCCCTCCCAAACAAAAATCCTGT
>WLWD01005935.1_pt1 | contig 35480 bp, 29 predicted proteins | sample 6712731 | NCBI WGS metagenome assembly WLWD01 (sample SAMN12718690, study PRJNA576275) | sponge metagenome | isolation source: marine sponge | host: Mycale hentscheli | place: New Zealand: South Island, Marlborough, Capsize Point | collected 2014-11-01 | reverse complement strand
ACTTTAGTTGGACGTGTCCAGTGGATTAAAATGAATGAAGAAAAACTGCCGGGGATCGTGTAATTAGCATGTATTTTAGTTGGACGTGTCCAGTGGACTAAAATAAAAAGAGAGAAACTACCGGGGACCATGTAATTAGCATGTATTTTAGTTGGACGTGTTTAGTGGACCAAAATGAAAGGAGAGAAACTGCCGGGGACCATGTAATTTAGCATGTATTTTAGTTGGACGTGTTTAGTAGACCAAAATGAAAGGAGAGAAACTGCCGGGGACCATGCAATTAGCATGTATTTGAGTTGGACGTGTCCAGTGGACTAAAATGAAAGGAGAGAAACTGCCGGGGACCACGTTTTTTTAGTTAGTCAATGTAAATTTTAGTGGACGTGTGTAGTGGACCAAAATGAAAAGAGAGAAACTGCTGGGGACTCCTGTAATTCAGCATGTATTTTTGTTGACGATGTCCATGGAACCAAAATTAAATACTAGAAAAACTGCCGGGGACCATGTAATTAGCACGTATTTTAGTTGGACGTGTCCAGTGGACCAAAATGAAAGGAGAGAAACTGCCGAGGATCATGTAATTAGCATATATTTTAGTTGGACATGTTCAGTGGATCAAAATGAAAGGAGAAAAACTGCCGGGGACCATGTAATTAGCACGTATTTTAGTTGGACGTGTTTAGTGGACCAAAATGGAAAGAGAGAAACTGCCAGAGACCATGTAATTAGCATGTATTTTAGTTGGACGTGTCCAGTGGACCAAAATAAAAGGAGAGAAACTGCCGGGGACCATGTAGTTAGCATGTATTTTAGTTGGACGTGTTTAATGGACCAAAATGAAAGGAGAAAAACTGCCGGGGACCATGTAATTAGCACGTATTTTAGTAAGACGTGTTTAGTGGACCAAAATGAAAGAACAGAAACTGCCAGGGACCATGTAATTAGCATGTATTTTAGTTGGACGTGTCCAGTGGATCAAAATAAAAGGAGAGAAACTGCCGGGGACCATGTAATTAGCACGTATTTTAGTTGGACGTGTTTAGTGGACCAAAATGAAAAAAGGGAAACTGCCCGGGTCCATGTAATTAGCATGTATTTTAGTTGGACGTGTTTAGTGGACCAAAATGAAAGGAGAGAAACTGCCGGGGACCATGTAATTAGCATGTATTTTAGTTGGACGTGTTTAATGAACCAAAATGAAAGGGAAGAAACTGCCGGGGACCATGTAATTAGCATGTATTTTAGTTGGACGTGTCCAGTGGACCAAAATGAAAAAAGAGAAACTGCAGGGGACCATGTAATTAGCATGTATTTTAGTTGGACGTGTTTAGTGGACCAAAATGAAAGGAGAGAAACTGCCGGGGACCATGTAATTAGCATGTATTTTAGTTGGACGTGTTTAATGAACCAAAATGAAAGGAGAGAAACTGCCGGGGACCATGTAATTAGCATGTATTTTAGTTGGACGTGTTTAATGAACCCAAATGAAAGGAGAGAAACTGCCGGGGACCATGTAACTAGCATGTATTTTAGTTGGATGTGTCCAGTGGACTAAAATGAAAGGAGAGAAACTGCCGGGGACCATGTTATTAGCATGTATTTTAGTTGGACGTGTCCAGTGGACTAAAATGAAAGGAGAGAAACTGCCGGGGACCATGTTATTAGCATGTATTTTAGTTGGGCGTGTCCAGTGGATTAAAATGAATGAAGATAAACTGCCGGGGATCGTGTAATTAGCATGTAATTTAGTTGGACGTGTCCAGTGGACCAAAATGAAAGGAGAGAAACGGCCGGGGACCAAGCAATTAGCATGTATTTTAGTTGGGCGTGTCCAGTGGATTAAAATGAATGAAGATAAACGGCCGGGGATCGTGTAATTAGCATGTAATTTAGTTGGACGTGTCCAGTGGACTAAAATAAAAGGAGAGAAACTACCGGGGACCATGTAATTAGCATGTTTTTTGTTGGACGTGTCCAGTGGACCAAAATGAAAGGAGAGAAACTGCCGGGGACCATGTAATTAGCACGTATTTTAGTTGGACGTGTCCAGTGGACCAAAATGAAAGCAGAGAAACTGCCGAGGATCATGTAATTAGCATATATTTTAGTTGGACATGTCCAGTGGATCAAAATGAAAGGAGAAAAACTGCCGGGGACCATGTAATTAGCATGTGTTTTGTTGGACGTGTCCAGTGGACCAAAATGAAAGGAGAGAAACTGCCGGGGACCATGTAATTAGCACGTATTTTAGTTGGACGTGTCCAGTGGACCAAAATGAAAGCAGAGAAACTGCCGAGGATCATGTAATTAGCATATATTTTAGTTGGACATGTCCAGTGGATCAAAATGAAAGGAGAAAAACTGCCGGGGACCATGTAATTAGCATGTGTTTTGTTGGACGTGTCCAGTGGACCAAAATGAAAGGAGAGAAACTGCCGGGGACCATGTAATTAGCACGTATTTTAGTTGGACGTGTCCAGTGGACCAAAATGAAAGCAGAGAAACTGCCGAGGATCATGTAATTAGTCACGTAATTTCGTTGTACGTTTTAGTTGGACCACAATGAAAGACAGTAATGCCAGGGACGCATGTAATTAGCATGTTTTTTTAGTTGGGACGTGTCCCGTGGACCAAAAGAAGGAGAGAAACACGGGGACCATGTAATTAGCATGTTTTTTGGTTGGACCGTGTCCCAGTGGAGACCAAAATGAAAGGAGAGAAACTGCCGGGACCATTTAATTACACGTATTTTAGTTGGACGTTCACAGTGGACAAATGAAGCAGAGAAACTGCCCGAGGAACATGTAATTAGCATATATGTTAGTTGGACATGTCCAGTGATCAAAATGAAAGGAGAAAAACTGCCGGAGACCATGGTCATTACAGTATTTTAGTTGGACGTGTCAGTGGACAAAATGAAAGGAGAAAACTGCCGGGGACCATGTAGTTAGCATGTCTTTAGTTTGACGTGTTAATGGACCTAAAAGGAAAAAAGAGAAACTGTCTTGGGCCCATGTAATTAGTCACGTAATTTAGTTGTACCGTGTTTAGTGGGACCAAATGAAAGAACAGAAACTGCCAGGACCATGTAATTAGATTTATTTTAGTTGTACTTGTCCAGTGGATCAAAATAAAATGAGAAAAACTGTCCGGGACCATGTAATTACACTATTTAGTTGGACGTTTTTAGTGGACCAAAGGAAAGGAGAGAAACTGCCGGGGACCAGAACTTAGCAGTTTATTTAGTAGTTGGACGTGCCATGGACAACTGAAAGGAAGAAACGCCGGGACCATTTAATTGCATATAATTTTAGTTGGCCTGTCCATGGACCAAAATGAAAGGGTGCAAACTGCCGGGGACCATTAATTAGCCTGTCTTTTAGTTGGAACGGTGTCCGGGAGACCAAAATGAAAGGAGAGAAACTTCAGGAAACCATTTAATTAGCATGTTTTTTAGTTGGACGTGTCCAGTGGACCAAAATGAAAGGAGAGAAACTGCAGGAGACCATGTAATTAGCATGTATTTTAGTTGGACGTGTTTAGTGGACCAAAATGAAAGGAGAGAAACTGCCGGGGACCATGTAATTAGCATGTATTTTAGTTGGACGTGTTTAATGAACCAAAATGAAAGGAGAGAAACTGCCGGGGACCATGTAATTCATGTATTTTAGTTGGACGTGTTTAGTGGACCAAAATGAAAGGAGAGAAACTGCCGCGGACCATGTAATTAGCATGTATTTGAGTTGGACGTGTCCAGTTTACCAAAATGAAAGGAGAGAAACTGCTGGGGACCATGTAATTGGCACGTATTTTAGTTGCACGTGTCCAGTGGACCAAAATGAAAAGAAAGAAACTGCCGGGGACCATGTAATTAGCATGTATTTTAGTTGGACGTGTCCAGTGGACCAAAATGAAAGAAGAGAAACTTCCGGGGACCACGTAATTAGCATGTATTTTAGTTGGACGTGTTTTAGTGGACCAAAATGAAAGGAGAGAAACTGCCGGGGACCATGTAATTAGCATGTATTTTTGTTGGACGTGTCCAGTGGACCAAAATGAAAGGAGAGAAACTGCCGGGGACCATGTAATTAGCATATATTTTAGTTGGACGTGTCCAGTGGACCAAAATGAAAGGCGAGAAACTGCCGAGGACCATGTAATTAGCACGTATTTTAGTTGGACGTGTCTAGTGGACCAAAATGAAAGGAGAAAAACTACCGGAGACCATGTAATTAGTACGTATTTTAGTTGGACGTGTTTAGTGGATTAAAATGAAAAGGAGAGAAACTGCCGCGGACCATGTAATTAGTACGTATTTTAGTTGGACGTGTTTAGTGGATTAAAATGAAAAGGAGAGAAACTGCCGGGGACCATGTAATTAGCACGTATTTTAATTGGACCTGTCCAGTGGACCAAAATGAAAGTAGAGAAACTGCCAGGGACCATGTAATTAGCATGTATTTTAGTTGGACGTGTCCAGTGGACCAAAATAAAAGGAGAGAAACTGCCGGGGACCATGTAGTTAGCATGTACTTTAGTTGGACGTGTTTAGTGGACCAAAATGAAAGGAGAGAAACTGCCGGGGACCATGTAATTAGCACGTATTTTAGTTGGACGTGTTTAGTGGACCAAAATGAAAGGAGAGAAACTGCCAGGGACCATGCAATTAGCATGTATTTTCGTTGGACGTGTTTAGTAGACCAAACTGAAAGGAGAGAAACTGCCGGGGACCATGTAATTAGCATGTATTTTAGTATGACGTGTCCAGTGGACTAAAATGAAAGGAGAGAAACTGCCGGGGACCATGTAATTAGCATGTATTTTAGTTGGACGTGTCCAGTGGAGACCAAAATGAAAGGAGAGAAACTGCCGGGGACCATGTAATTAGCATGTATTTTAGTTGGACGTGTCAAGTGGACCAAAATGAAAGGAGAGAAACTGCCGGGGACCATGTAATTAGCATGTATTTTAGTTGGACGTGTTTAGTGGACCAAAATGAAAGGAGAGAAACTGCCGGCGACCATGTAATTAGCATGTATTTTAGTTGGACGTGTCCAGTGGACCAAAATGAAAGGAGAGAAACTGCCGGGGACAATGTAATTAGCATGTATTTTAGTTGGACTTGTTTAGTGGACTAAAATGAAAGGAGAGAACCCTGCCCGGGATATTATTAACCTGTATTTTAGTTGGACGTGTCCCAGTAAGACCAAATGAAAGGAGAGAAACTGCGGACCAGTATTAAGCATGTATTTTATTGGCGTGTTCCAGGACCAATGAAGGAGAAAACCTGCCGCGACCATGAATTAGCATGTATTTTAGTTGGACGTGTCCAGTAAACCAAAACGAAAGGAGAGAAACTGCCGGGAACCATGTAATTAGCATGTATTTTAGTTGGACGTGTCCAGTGGACCAAAATGAAAGGAGAGAAACTACCGGAGACCATGTAATTAGAATGTATTTTTGTTGGACGTGTTTAGTGGACCAAAATGAAAGGAGAGAAACTGCCGGGGACAATGTAATTAGCATGTATTTTAATTGGACATGTTCAATGGACTAAAATGAAAGGAGTGAAACTGCCTGGGACCATGTAATTAGCATGTATTGTAGTTGGACGTGTCTAGTGGACCAAAATGAAAGGAGAGAAACTGCCGGGGACCATGTAATTAGCATGTATTTTAGTTAGACGTGTCCAGTGGACCAAAATGAAAGGAGAGAAACTGCCGGGGACCATGTAATTAGCATGTATTTTAGTTGGACGTGTCTAGTGGACCAAAATGAAAGGAGAGAAACTGCCGGAGACACTGTAATTAGCATGTATTTTAGTTGGACGTGTCCAGTGGACCAAAATGAAAGGAGAGAAACTGCCAGGGACCATGCAATTAGCATGTATTTTAGTTGGACGTGTCCAGTGGACCAAAATGAAAGGAGAGAAACCGCCGAGGACCATGTAATTAGCATGTATTTTAGTTAGATGTGTCCAGTGGACTAAACTGAAAGGAGAGAAACTGCATGTCATTAGCATGTATTTTAGTTGGACGTGTCCAGTAGACCAAAATGAAAGGAGAGAAACGGCCAGGGACCATGCAATTAGCATGTATTTTAGTTTGGCGTGTCCAGTGGACCAAAATGAAAGGAGATAAACCGCCGGGTACCATGTAATTAGCATGGACTTTAGTTGGACGTGTCCAGTGGACTAAAATGAATGAAGAGAAACTGCCGGGGATCGTGTAATTAGCATGTATTTTAGTTGGACGTGTCCAGTGGACTAAAATGAAAGGAGAGAAACTGCCGGGGACCATGTAATTAGCATGTATTTTAGTTGGACGTGTCCAGTGGACCAAAATGAAAGGAGAGAAACTGCCGGGGACCATGTAATTAGCATGTATTTTAGTTAGACGTGTCCAGTGGACCAAAATGAATGGAGAGAAACTGCCGGGGACCATGTAATTAGCATGTATTTTAGTTGGACGTGTTTAATGGACCAAAATGAAAGAAGAGAAACTGCCGCGGACCATGTAATTAGCATGTATTTTAGTTGGACGTGTCCAGTGGATCAAAATGAAAGGAGAGAAACTGCCGGGGACCATGTAATTAGCATGTATTTTAGTTGGACGTGTTTAGTGGACCAAAATGAAAGGAGAGAAACTGCCGGGGACCATGTAATTAGCATGTATTTTAGTTGGACGTGTTTAATGGACTAAAATGAAAGGAGAGAAACTGCCAGGGACCATGTAATTAGCATGTATTTTAGTTGGACGTGTCCAGTAAACCAAAATGAAAAGAGAGAAACTGCAGGGGACCATGTAATTAGCATGTATTTTAGTTGGACGTGTTTAATGGACCAAAATGAAAGGAGAGAAACTGCCACGGACCATGTAATTAGCATGTATTTTAGTTGGACGTGTCCAGTAAACCAAAATGAAAGGAGAGAAACTGCCAGGGACCATGTAATTAGCACGTATTTTAGTGGGACCTGTCCAGTGGACCAAAATGAAAGGAGAGAAACTGCCGGGGACCATGTAATTAGCATGTATTTTAGTTGGACGTGTCCAGTGGACCAAAATGAAAGGAGAGAAACTGCCGGGGACCATGTAATTAGCACGTATTTTAGTTGGACCTGTCCAGTGAACCAAAATGAAAGGAGAGAAACTGCCGGGGATTATGTAATTAGCATGTATTTTAGTTGGACGTGTCCAGTGGACCAAAATGAAAGGAGAGAAATTGCCGGGGACCATGTAATTAGCACGTATTTTAGTTGGACCTGTCCAGTGGACCAAAATGAAAGTAGAGAAACTGCCAGGGACCATGTAATTAGCATGTATTTTAGTTGGACGTGTTTAGTGGACCAAAATGAAAAGAGAGAAACTGCCAGGGACTATGTAATTAGCATGTATTTTAGTTGGACTTGTTTAGTGGACCTAAATGAAAGGAGAGAAACTGCCGGGGCAAGAAACTGCTGGGGACCATGTAATTAGCATGTATTTTAGTTGGACGTGTCCAGTGGACTAAAATGAAAGGAGAGAAACTACCGGGGACCATGTAATTAGCATGTATTTTAGTTGGACGTGTTTAGTGGACCAAAATGAAATGAAAGAAACTGCCGGGGACCATGTAATTAGCATGTATTTTAGTTAGATGTGTCCAGTGGACTAAACTGAAAGGAGAGAAACTGCCGGGGACCATGTAATTTAGCATGTATTTTAGTTGGACGTGTTTAGTAGACCAAAATGAAAGGAGAGAAACGGCCAGGGACCATGCAATTAGCATGTATTTTAGTTGGGCGTGTCCAGTGGACCAAAATGAAAGGAGATAAACCGCCGGGTACCATGTAATTAGCATAGACTTTAGTTTGACGTGTCCAGTGGACTAAAATGAATGAAGAGAAACTGCCAGGGATCGTGTAATTAGCATGTATTTTAGTTGGACGTGTCCAGTGGACTAAAATGAAAGGAGAGAAACTGCCGGGGACCATGTAATTAGCATGTATTTTAGTTGGACGTGTCCAGTGGACCAAAATGAAAGGAGAGAAACTGCCGGGAACCATGTAATTAGCATGTATTTTAGTTGGACGTGTTTAATGGACCAAAATGAAAGGAGAGAAACTGCCGCGGACCATGTAATTAGCACGTATTTTAGTTGGACGTGTCCAGTGGACCAAAATGAAAGGAGAGAAACTGCCGGGGACCATGTAATTCGCACGTATCTTAGTTGGACCTGTCCAGTGGACCAAAATGAAAGGAGAGAAACTGCCGGGGACCATGTAATTAGCATGTATTGTAGTTGGACGTGTTTAGTGGACCAAAATGAAAGGAGAGAAACTGCCGGGGACAATGTAATTAGCATGTATTTTAGTTGGACGTGTTTAATGGACCAAAATGAAAGGAGAGAAACTGCCGCGGACCATGTAATTAGCATGTATTTTAGTTGGACGTGTCCAGTGGACCAAAATGAAAGGAGAGAAACTGCCGGGGACCATGTAATTAGCACGTATTTTAGTTGGACCTGTCTAGTGGACCAAAATGAAAGGAGAGAAACTGCCGGGGACCATGTAATTAGCATGTATTTTAGTTGGACGTGTCCAGTGGACCAAAATGAAAGGAGAGAAACTGCCGGGGACCATGTAATTAGCATGTATTTTAGTTGGACGTGTCTAGTGGACTAAAATGAAAGGAGAGAAACCGCCGGGAACAATGTAATTACTTCAACCTTTATGGAGGCTGGGTTGATTCAACAGTATCTGGAACACTGTACCAGCTGAATACGGACACATGGACTTGGAAGAAACTGTCTAATGGCAGTGCTAAATGTGGGCCAGGGAAGAAGATTGGCTGTAGGATGGTCTCTTACCAGGACCAAGTGTTTGTAATCGGTGGTCACTATGGATGCAATGTGACACCGGAGTCGAGACAGCCTTAGTATGGTCAAAAATGGCAATTTCGTGACCACTCTTCGGCTAACATGTTTTGATGATTGATTTCATTTTTGGGGTCATTTATTGAAAATTTAGCTCCCAGGTCCCTCCCAAAAGTACCGGCATTTTTTGCTATGGCACAAAATAAAAAATTGCCGGTAGCGCAACCTAAAATCAGGGTATGCTGCATACAATAGTGCACAGAGACACTTATAGGGTAAATAAGCCTCAAGGATTCCAATTCTGACATTAGTTTCATGCTATGACCTTTATTAGACCCAATAATCAATAATAGTTGCAATTGGAAGAGCGAAAAAATCATAAAATTGAGGTAAAATTGCTTAGCACTAGTATAATACATGTAGAAAGTTGCATAAGGCAAGATGAAACTTGCACATTTGATGAGCTAGCTAGCTAGCAGTATGTGCATGATCATGCAGGAATATTGAGATTTAGTATAAATACAGAGATTTTTGTGCCACTAGTTCAGTCAGTTTAAGTCGTCAATTTGGGTAAGTCACCTTTTATAATACAAGAATTTGTGGTACTAACTGCTATACTCTTAGCCCTCTGATCGATCAAATTTAGTGGCAAATAAGCACATCATTTTTTGCAGCTGCATCAAGAAAAGGTATGTGGACTAAATGGTTATTTTGGTACTGTAGTGAAGCCCATTTTGGCCACAAACATTGTAGATTGTAACAAGATTAATGGATACAGCTAAAGTACCATGCATGCTTCAGTGTGGTGAGCCTTGTAATCCAGCCACAGATACCATTGGTTCCATTGAGAGGTGGGAGAGTATCAGGCAAAGGGCTCTCCTCTGGAAAGGTCTTGACAAGTTTGGAAGTGTTCATGAATGCGTAGATTGGGTGAAAGGTCCAGTTGGACACTTCATGCATGATTCCTGTAGATTGACGTTTAGCAACACCAAGAAGCTAGAACAGGCTCAAAAGAGACAGAAGAAACATGAGGTGGATGAATGCCAGTCACAGTCTTCATCCATAGAGGTTAGTTCCCAAGACGAAGCTCCAGCTGCCAAGAGGCTGCGATCAAGTTTAGGGCTGATTCATGACAAAAACAAATGTGTTTGGTGTTGCAAACCAGAATCAGCAAAGCATCCAGAGCCAAAGCTTTTGTTTATTTCATATGATTATGCATGGGCTGCTAGTGGCCCTTGAAGATCGGAAAATGCGTGACAGAATCAACTGTCTAATTGATTCTGCAGCTGATCAGCCGTATGCTCTTGAAATCAGGTATCATCACAAATGTTGGCTGAAGTATGTTAGGAAATTCCAGAAAATGAGTGAAGATGATAAGCTTCCGCAAATGCAGAACATTACTTATCGTGAGGTTCAGACTATGTTTTTTGACCACACCCGAAAGATAATCTTCGTGGAGCATGAGCTAAGGTCACTGCAGAGCCTCCTCCGAGATTATTGCTTGATCATTTCTCAGTTTGGGTTTCCAACATCTGGTGTCCGGTCATCATTCATCAAAGAGATTCTTCGTAGAGAGTTTAAGGAGAGAATAGGCTTTCACTTCCGTCCAGAAAGAAACCATAGTGAACTTGTCTATGATGTATCTGGGGGTGGTTCCTATGTTGAAGCGGCACTATCCTCTGTTGGGATCAGCACTGAGCAACTTAATACACAATGTTGCTGAGCGGCTCAGGGAAGATATCAAGCAAATCAACTTGTTCCGTGGCCACCAAGAGTAGAAGAGTTGGATGAGGAAGAAAACCTCTCTCCTCTTGTGCTTAGGCTGCTTTCTGCTTTACGGGGAAAGAAGGGGGTAGATCTTTCTCCATGTGCTCTAACACTCACTTCTCTTCTCATGCAATACGTCATGAAGCAACCTACAACAACTTCAATCAATGCCAACATCACCCTTCATGGGATGACTTGTAGCAAAGAGCTTATTGATTCATTTCATAAGCTCGGAATGGGAATCAGCTAAGTACTCAAATGTCCTTATTTTACGGGATGCATGGACCCTGCATGACCTTGATCTCATTGTTCCGTGTGTCCTGATGCAATTGCTGAGGGACAACCAAGTATCAGTATTATTGATAATGATGATTTTCTTAGTGACACTCTTACAGGAGGAGGCACTTCACATCGCTGCAGGAACTGGATGTTTCTACAGCGCCTAGAACAACAAGTGCTAGAGTACGAGGGAAATATTCAGGAGCTGCACTCTCGCATCAAAGATGTGAAGATGTTGTCTCTAGCATTGAGTGAGAAAGTGTCTGAAATGCAGGCTGTGACACCATACAAGACCACTAAGCGTGGTTACCTTTCTTCATTCTGACTTTACTCAGTCCATTACAGGTCACCCCTACTCAAACATGGCGTGGGACATGTGGATTGAGGGCACGATGAACAAGGGCAGCAAAATGAAGTCTGGATGGCTATCTATTCTACAGAATGAGAAGCAGCTTTTAGTTCACTTCATAAATGTCAACAATGTGGCCCGAATCCAAACAACTCACAATGCCCTGGCAAGTCGAAATCAAAGAAAATGGAAGCACACAGATTGTGGTCCAAAATGGTTGAGACAAGATGAGCAGTGTGTTCAGGACCTCATTGCTTGCATGCAAGAGTTTGACTCTTTCCCATTCAACATAGCTTCACCTACCCTTCGCACTTTACAGTCAGCCATGCCTGCCTCTAGCCAACTTGTTGCAGACTTCAATTCAGCCCATGCTGCTGGAGAAATGAAACTAGCAGGCTTCTTGAAAGAACGGGTTTACAGCAAGACTACTTCCCTCCATGCACATGTCCCATTGAGCAAACGCTTAACATTTGCCAAGGAGCCGTGTACAGAAAAAGCAAAGGAGAATCTGAAGGCAAGAACAGCTGAGATGGAGCAACTAGCTTGATCAACCTGGTAGAAGTTAGTCAACTGGTTGATTTGCATGAGTTGCTAGAGCATCGTGTTGTAGAAGAGTGTATGGCCTTATTCAACTCCATAAGTTCTCTCTCCAGCCTGTAGATCTACAAGAACCATACATTGCTCTCATTGACATGGGCATGATCTGGAGGATGGCAACGCGGACAGCTGAAGATCGTCAGACACAAGATGGCACCCCTTACAAGTGGTCTGATTATGTCCAGAAGGTATCATCTATCATCTTAGCTCGTCACAACAATGCTATTCGTATCATCTGTGTTAATGACCCCTATGACACAGCCTACTCCACTAAAGATGACAAGCGAGACCTACGAGTACAGGGTAGGGCTCATGTCCCCAATATCTACATGAAATTCAATGACCCATTCCCATCCGCTAGAGCATTCAAAACCTTGCTCTGTAGCACCAGCAACAAAGGGAGGCTACAAAAGCTAATATGCAGACACCTGACTGACATCGCACAAAGTGTACATGCAGAAATTGTCTACTCTGTTGGCTCTGACTTCACTAACTTGTCAACCCAAGAATTAATGCCAGATTACAGTTTCAGTCAGTCTGAGGCGGACACCATTCTCTTTTCTGCATACGCTGTATTGCAAGATTCTGGCTACAGTGGGCCTGTTGTCATTGACTCAGCTGACACAGATACATATGTGGCAGCAGCAGCTATTTCACAGAAACTCCCTGGCTTGCTCTGCATAAAGAGAAAGCAGGAGACAATCTTATGCCGTAACCTTGTGCCTGAGGAAATGGCAGACTGCATTGTACCACTACATTGCTTCACTGGATGTGATGCCAACTCAGGGTTCTATGGCAAGGGTAAACTCTCGGTTGTATGACAAGGTAGTTAAGAGTGCTGAGGCATGAGAACAGCTCTCAAAGTGTGGAAATTCCCTTGACATTGAAGAAGAAGCAATTGAGGAGCTGTTTGAGTTCACTCGCCTTGTTATCTATGGGGACAAGATGAGTAGGACCATGGGAACAGCTCGAGCTGCGAAGTGGAAGGCATTGAAGAAGAAATCATTTATTCGCCTCCCACCAGATGTGGATAGCCTGCATCAACATTGCCTTCGTGCAAACTACTTGGCTTATCTGGTGCATCACCCCGCCTTGAAAGACCACCCACCACCACTGGGTCATGGCTGGGAGCTGTCGCTGTAGTCCTGTCCGCCACACACGTCCCGCTCTCCCAACACATCTTCCTGAACCTGAGCTATCAGAATACAGTGAGGAAGATGAAAGTGATGAAGATAACGATAATGAGGAAGACAATTGTGTACCACGGCAGTGTGATGACTCATCAGAATCTAGTGATACAGATTCCATAGACTCTACTAGTAATGTAGAATGCTAGAGTACTGAGTTTACATCAAATAAAATAGGTTTGTGCAGTCTTTCACCACAAACATCTATTATTACTGTTATTTTCGCTCTTCCAATTGCAACTATTATTGATTATTGGGTCTAATAAAGGTCATAGCATGAAACTAATGTCAGAATTGGAACCCTTGAGGCTTATTTACCCTAAAAGTGTCGCTGTGCACTATTGTATGCAGCATACCCTGATTTTAGGTTGCGCTACCGGCAATTTTTAATTTCGTGCCATAGCAAAAAAATGCCGGGACTTTTGGGAGGGACTTGGGAGCTAAATTTTCAATAAATGACCCCAAGAAATGAAATCAATCATCAAAACATGTTAGCCGAAGAGTGGTCACGAAATTGCCATTTTTGACCATACTACCTGGAGTGCGCTATGAGTGTGGGTACACTACAATCTAAGTTCAGGTATGAAAGGTGGACAATACATTAGTGATGTGCTTGAGCAAATGGTGAGCGAACCTAAAACTACACTATTGTTAAACAATTGGTTTTAACTTCTAACACTAAGCTACTACTTTTAAATTACGTGTATATGGTAAAGTGCATTCAATGCCATAGTAACCACTCCCCGCAACTGTTTAAATTGAAGGGAAAAAAATGTAAGCAACAAATTACAAGTCACGTAATTTACACATTTTCTTTGTGATATTCTTAATAGTAGTTGTAACACACAATACTTTCACATAACTGAATATACCTACGCAAGACCTACCTTCGTGGTTAGTCTAGTGGATAATGAATTTTGAAGTAAATACTGTTTCGTAGGGCTTATATCTGTGACAAATAGCGTATTAACTTATCACTCGAATAGAAATGGAACTCCAGTAAGTTTTTTAGTTATAACCGCACCCGCAAAAGAATTCAAGGCAGTAAACAATTCAATTTCTAGGATAATGTAGGTAACGATCGATAAACCAGAGGGTTCGAAGTTAGGGACGGGGTTGAACAGCCAGCAAACACAAAAATACGAAAGGGTCAAAGTACAAAATGACATACGTACATCCAAACATATATAAACTAGTGGTGTGCTTGAGCACAAATGGCGAGCGAGCCTGATAGTTAGGTAACATAAAATGTTACTATGTTTTAGCTTACTTCATGCAAACACTATAATAGCAGTTATGACATTTGATTTCAGCAAGCAAATACAAAATCACTCTCTTACCTTATTAATGGTAACTTTTGTAGTATCAAACATCAACCATTCTGATAATCTCAATCACCAGTAACTCTTGAACAAGCTCTCAGCTACGATAAAAAATAAACCAGTGTTATTACTTGTAATTTTAGCCAACAAATATGGAATTACTACTTACCTCATTCTTGAGTATTGATAACTTCTGTAGTATCAAATTGAAGTTACTTTGACCATCTGAATTACCTTGAATTCTTGACAACAAGCTCTCACCTACAAAACAAAAGACAATCAATTTTAGCACACAAATACAAAATTACTTTCTTACCTCATTCTCTTGAGCAGTGGTAACTTTTGTAGTACCAAATTTGAGCCAATCTGACTATTTGAATTTACCAGTCACTGTTGACTAGCTCTTAGCTACAAAAAAGAAAGGCCAGAGTTAATTTTGCATATTTAGCTAACAAATATGGAATTGATTACTTATCTCAGCTTCCCTCGAGAAGTAGTAGCTTCCATAGCATTAATACTACAGTATTCTGACTACCAACGGCTCTTGACAACCAACAACCGGCACTCGGTATCCCCCATAAAACGGCGAAGTTTTGAAATTAAGTCTGGAAAAGGGTCTTCAATGCCATAGTAACCTGTCGAATCAACTTTTTGTGTCTTGAAAACAAGCGTTTTAGCAGGAATTTTCTCATACTTTGGAGCTTAAGTATAAAGTAAGGTTTGCTTAATGCTGTAGTTTCATAATAAACATAATAAACTGGAGTGAAGCCTAACTAGCCGTGTTTTTAGGAGAAAAACGTTCCCCGCGCGCGCGTTGAAAGAGCATACGTACCATCCATACATACATACATATATATAACATATACCCGATTTTGCATTATCCACCCCTAATACTGTCTCGCTCGCTTCGCTCGCTCGCCAACAAACAAATCCCCGATTTTCAATTGTGTTACACCTGTAAAGTGTCTCGCTCGCTTTGCTCGCTCACGCAGTAACAAACTCAAGGTTGGACCCCTCAAATAGACCACACCCTCATGGCCAGGCAGGGTGAGAGATGGACAGACAGGCAGGCAGGGTGAGATATGGACAGACAGGCTAAGATGATACAGACAGACACAAGTCTAATAAACTTCTCACAAAGTGTTAATATAATCTTAAATTACTTAATCATGTATAAAAACTATTATGTGTTAAATTTATTTTAGTATTAATATAATTATTACGAATATATATAATTATATACATGTGGATTGTGTATCTTATAATAACCAGGTAAATATATCTGACAACATGATATTGGAGAGACATGGTCATGGTGCTGGTTCATTCACTATTAATTCAGAGTGCACTGAAGTCACAGTATTTGGTGGAGGACCTAGCCCATCATCTGTGGGACATACAGTAGTTCTTCAATTTGGTAAGCATTTAAAATTTCATAGGGTTATTAGAAGGGAAGTCTTCCACCAGGTTCAACAATGGCTGCCTATTGTACTAGACGTGTAGTTGCCAAAAAAAAGAAAAAGTGAAACACTCTGCTTTTACCCACCCCAGTAAGTCCTATGCATCCAGGAGCCGGGATTTGCTCATGCAGAGACAGCCCCACATTGTTCATTTAACTTATAGACTGCTTAACCCTTTCACTGGCAAGTGTATGACGACCAGATTGGTCATGATAATAATAAGAATATTTTTTAAAATTTATTTTCTGTAAAGACATTCAGCAAGAAATGAAATTTAAAATAAGTAGAAACAAAAGCATTTGCTGATAAGCAAGAAAACCAGCAACGTATCATAGTCCATAAAGAGAAAAGCTAAAAATGCTGACTTAGCATTACTATAACCACTCCAGTCTTACACTCCATTTCAGACAGTCACAGAGCTTCCATGAAATTCAATCAGAGTGCATGGTTTGTTCAACATTTGGTTGCTGAATTCTGAGCTTCAGAACTTGGTACTATAAAAATATATTTCTGGCTGACCAGCACTCAAAGTAAGTATTCCAGCAGCCATAGCTACTTTAAAATAGATCTAAAAGAATACCACTGCTGTTTTCATATTTTATTACAGGACGTACTTTACGTCACAGCAACATATATAAGTAGAAGTCGGAATGTTATATTGGATAAGCAATTTTTTTTTTATAAACAGAGAAGTGCCGATTGAACGCCAAGGGCCTTAGGTGCTTGTGAGTTAAGCAGATTATTGTTTAAATAGCTCTTGCCTAAAACTACATATTTTTCTTTTTCAATTGAGATTGAGTGTATTCATCAGCAGAGGATATCCTCAAGCTGGTATCTAGAAAGTGTTTGAACTTTAGAGTTAAACCACTTATTTCCTAACATATACACATGCACTTCAATAATATCCATAACAACAATATGTATATTATGTGTACTATTTATAGCAATTCAACAATATCTATGTGTACTATTTATAGCCTTTCGGGCACAAGAAACAGTAAAGAAATGGTGTCTAGTGGATCTGGCTGACAACACCAAACTTGGTTCTCCAGAAAGGGTGTGGTTGAAAAAGAGAAATCACACAAATAAGTAACAATAACAAAGAAGTGAGACAACTGCAATTGCAGTTGCAAGAATGTCAGCTCAGGGTTGAAAAGCTACAAAGACAGTTAGCAGAGTCCGAGAGAGAATCTGAAGAGCTACGAAGACAATTAACACAGTCTGATGAGAGAGTTGAAGTCAAAAAGATCTCTGGTACACGAAAATGAAATTCTTTTGAAGGCTTATGAATCCCGGTGGGTAATGAGGATGGAGGAGATTGAGCTGATTGGACCTGAACTAGGAAGAGGAGTCTGGGCTACTGTCACTGTGGCTAAGTTCAGAGTAGCACAAGTAGCTGTTAAGAGAATACACAATCAAATCATTTCTCCACACAATACTCAGTTATTTAGAAGAGAAATGACCATGGCATCCAGACTGCGTCATCCCAACCTAGTTCAGTTTATCGGAGCTACAGTGGAAGGAGAGATGACGATAGTCATGGAGTTCATGACCACTAGCTTGAGAAGACAGCTGCAAAGAGATGAATATTTCTCTCCTAGTGTTGCTAAGTCTATTAGCCTAGATGTAGAAAAGGCTCTCAGTTATCTTCATCTGGTCCAGCCGGATCCTTTAGTCCATCGTGACATCAGCAGTGACAATGTTCTTCTGGAAGCTATGGCATACCCTAATTCTTGGAAGGCGAAATTAACAGACTACGGTACAGTCAATCTAGTCCGACAGCTCAACACTGAGAATCCAGGTAGTCCAGCATATGCAGCTCCAGAGGCTAACATGCCACGCCTTCAGTCTCCCAAGATGGACATCTACAGTTTTGGAGCATTAGTGTTGGAGAGGTTAACTGGTCGACTGCCGGCACCTGATGACAGGGCAGGATTACTCTGTCGTGTGTACAATGATCAGCTACTAGATCTGATCAGAAGATGTCTGAGAGATAATACTGCAGACAGACCAACTGCCAGTCAAATTGTGGCAATGCTGGATTCATAGTTTTATTAGTTAATTAGACACGTGATATTACTTTTGTTTTTATCTCATGTAATTTTTGTACAATGTTTACTTTGATTAGGCCTTGATAAAATTATTCATTTTTATACTTACATTCGATTACATATTATTCTTAAATCTTTCCTATTATTCTGTGAATGTAGTTCATTATCTGGAACTCTTAATTGGCATTATCAATATTATTTTGAATATTACTTGCAGCACAGTTAAACAATCAAGTTATGATAATTACCTCACAACTGAGTATAGTCTTGTAAACAATAAAAGGTGTTTGTCAGTAGCTATAGAAAACACTCTTGGATGTAACTGAAGATTGCTAAACTAGTAATAACTGTTGTTTTAGTTAACTAAAACTAAAACCAAACCCCCTTAGTTTTGGGGTATTTTACTTTTGGTAAGAATAACTAAAACTAAGCTGTAGAGAATATGAAAAAACTAAAACTAATTATTTTAGAAGACAGTAAATTCAATAATAACTAAAACTACCAGTAGAGTGGATGACAAAAACTAAAACTAAGCAATTTTATTGTAAACAATTCACCTTGAATTATGTCATTATTAAATATATAAACTCCCATCAAGTAAACTACATAACAAATACCATACTATATTAATAATACCCAAGTTTTCACAGAAATATGCCATTTTTGAAGTTCTTTGGGAAAACTACATGAACAACTTTCTTTAAGGAGTCTCATTATTGCAGAATTTGAGAGGCAACATAAATTAACTAAAACTAAGACAATTGATAGTATAACTAACTAAATCTTCTACATGGTATTGAAGAAAAACTAAAAACTAACTAAATCTTCAGGGAGAATTTGGGGAAAAAGCTAAAACTAAGCATTCAAGATATTTTTTTAGTATGAATAACTAAAACTAAGAAAGTCTGGAATCTCTGAACCAAAACAACACTATATAGTAATAACCTATAATATAGTTTGTGTATGTTTAGCTATAGAGCAGCAAAATTTGATGTGATAGGTACAGATAAAAATACTGTAATTCTTCTATCTGCCTCCAAATGATGTTCTTCTCTGACAAGTAGTGCTGGATGTGATCTTGAGTAGACTGCTCTTTTAGAACCTGATACAGTTCTCTAATCTCTCTGGCTGCTCCAACAAAATTGGTGCCATTATCACTCCATGTTAGTGATGGTAATCCACGTGTAGAGATAAAACGCTTGAGAGAGGCCAAGAATGCTTGAGACGTAAGGTCTGTCACAAGTTCAAGGTGAACTGCCTTCACAGTAAGAGACACGAATACACTCATGTAGGCTTTTACTATCACAGGCTTGCAAGCACGACCATAAATGAATACTGGACCAACTTAGTCCACTCCAACTGTGTCAAAAATGAAGCCAGGTGTGATTCTGTCAGCTGGTAGTTGTCCTAATTTCTGAGGTTTAGGCATGGCAGCATGCTTACGACATGTGACACATTGGCGAGTCACAGATCTGATGGCATTCCTTCCACTGACTATGTGAAAGCATTTACCAAGAGAAACAGTGAGCAAGGGTGGGTCTCCATGGAGTAGTCTCAAGTACTTGCAACGTATGATCAAATGAGTGCTTGCCATGAATTACTATAAGCAATCCTTTTGAGTGTTCCAACATATTCCAAGAGTTTTAGTGAACTCGTCAGTTGAGGGCATGTCTTGGTCTGGTTTTGAATCTTTGAATTCTATGGGCAAGTGTTGCAGAGCTCATGGGTCACTAGAATTCCATTTTCAATGTTTAAATCCACCCTTTGAGATAAGTTCTTGCAATTGCCAGTGAAGTTTAATTGCCAATACAGAGACCAATGAATCCTCATACTTAGTGATTGAGCAACTGTCTTCCAGCTATGCACAAGCCAGTTTTGGAGGCATGGCATGTCAATTAATGTTAGTCCATGCTCCTGATGGGACTCATATCAAAGTACAAGGATTACTTGACTCTGGATCATCTGCATTGTTTGTTTCTGAGTGATTGGCTCAAACTCCCTCTCTGCTCAAAGTATTATAGAATATCTAGAAGTTCTGGTATGTGTCATGGATCTACACTTTAATCAGCAATTACTCTATTCATCTAGCCAATTCTCTCACCTTCTGAGACTTTGGAATTGTCAGCCCTTGTTGTTGCTGGAATTAGCTACTTATGATCTTTCAACTCAACCAGTTCACTTTGACACACTATGGAATCACCTCAACAGTTTGCATCTGGCTGATCCTGACTTTGGCGAGCCAAGAAGGATGAACATATTGTTAGGAATTGATATCTATACAGACACCATGCTCCAAGGCCGAAGAAGCGTACCTCTGGGGCACCTATTGTATTGCGACTAAGTTTGGCTAGGTGATCTATCTCTGATAAGACCACTAAGTTGATCATTCCTTCAATTTCTACATCTGTGATGACATTTTGCCTAAATTTTGGGAAATTGAAGAATGTCCAAGAGATGTTTAGTCACTCTCCAAATGAAAGTGCTAGTTGTTCAACACTTTTTTTCCAAACTTTACAAGCGCAATGAAGATGGTAGATTTATTGTTCCACTGCCAAAGGATCCTCAAACAAAGCCAATTGGGGAATCATGATCATCAGCAGTACGAAGATTTCTTTCACTCGAACATGCTCTATATTCAAAAAATTGTTTTGATGAGTTTGCTACAGTCATAAACGAGTACATGGACCTCAACTAATTGTTTTCGATGTGTCAGCTAAATCAAGTTTTGGTGTTTCACTTAACTCTTACTACCGACATTAGCAAGATGTATCAAGCTGTTAAGCTTTTACCAAAAGACAAAGATCTTCATCATTTTGTTTGGTGTGATGACCCTCAACTTTCTCTCCCTCTCCTGATCATGACTCGATTAACATTTGGTGTCTCTGCTTCATCTTGTGCAGCTAACATGACAGCCAAGCAAGCAGAATGCAATGGATTTCACTTCGGAATATCCTTTGGCAATAATGACTGTTGATTGTTTATTTTATGTGGATGATGGAGCTGATACGATAACAGAGCCTGGTGTTTGACCATTATCTGAAGGAGGTGGCTTTGCATCTGTGTGTAGGAGAGTATGATGTGGCTTGTGTCATTTCTTACATCGTGTGTTACTTTTATAGTTCTTCCAAATGTGCCCAGGTTTGAGGCAGTTAATGATACACCACTAGAATGAGTAGCAGCCAGCTTATAATCATGAGGAAGCAGCTTAAAGTGAGGACAAATGTAAAACGGAAGCTGCAACAGATCTTGGAGATGATATTGTCAACACAACTTGTTTCTTTGATTCTCCACAACAAGTTCTGCAGCTTGGGTACGAAGATTAAGAAATTAGAGCAGTTTCTCATAGTGAGGTATTTCATCTACTTCTTGACTAGCATTCAAACATTGTTTCTCAGTCAAGTTTGATCTCAAGTAAAGAAGTTATGAAGAAGCCAATGGGTTCTTTCTTCATATCCTTGAGGGCTCGCAAGTGCTGCTGAATCACATCATAAAACCATCTGATCTTGGGGAGCTTGACTCCACTAGTGTCAGGAGCAGTATGAGCTGTTGCACCGGTCGTTGAGGATGTGTGATCTGATGAAGAAGGTGGATGCTGAAACATAAGCTTCTTGACTCACACAGACTTGGCAAAATTAATATCATCTTCTTGTTTCTGAGTGTTCCTTATAAGGGGATGAGAGAAATCTGCAGTGATTACGAGGATTTCATTTCTAAGCTCTGATAGGTCTTTAAATCAGCCAAATGCTCTCGATAAATATCACTATAACCATCGTCCTCGAGACCATTCATCTACTCTAACAATGACTGGAGTCTAGCTTGAAGTTGCACAGAATATATACTCAAAGATCGCTCAACTGGGTGATGCAGGTTTGCCGGAAGTGGGCAGAGCTATGCATCTGTTGATGTCATGAACACTTGAAGAAGTCTAAAAATTGAGATCTGTTATAGTGTAGTCGTGCGAATCAATTTCGTTTTGTTCGGTAGCTAGCAATTCATCGACCCTACTAGCCAGTTTTGTGATGCTACTTTAGTGCCCCTTCTCCTCCTGAAAGGCTCTAATTAGTATCTGAGATAATCGTATCAATGAGGTGCGGGTCAAACTCAAGTGATAAGTAGAAATTCTACAGATGACCACAGTGGTTAGTTGAAATTTTAATTGGTTCAATAATACAGTAAGTAGGTTGTCTGTGTAGAAGTGAGACTAGCCATGAATTCCTGAAGTTCAACAAGGTATTAATTCTACACAAAGACAAACTTTGATATATCAATTCATCAAGGAACAGAAATAAAAGACATTATAATTTGTCTATGACATTCAATTTATCTTCAGACAAAGTTTGAAGGTGTTGCCTGAAACTTGGAGATCAACCATCTAAAACACCCAATTCAATCTCACCCAACCAACATCACATGATGCAGGCATGACTAGACTACTGAATTTATCACTCATGTGACATCCTCTGTTTTGTTCATAGGAGCTTTGGTGGCAAAACTCAACTGAAGCTTTGTTACAATCTAAAAATACTCATTTGATTGCATCTCATTGATGATCTAAATTGAATTGGGTGTATTAGATGGTTGATCTCCAAGTTTCAGGCAACACCTTCAAACTTTGTCTGAAGATAAATTGAATGTCATAGACAAATTATAATGTCTTTTATTTTTGTTTTTTTCTGTTCCTTGATGAATTGATATATCAAAGTTTGTCTTTGTGTAGAATTTTCAGAAGAAGAAGAAAATTCTTGTAAGATGCTTGTCATCAGGACACCATTCAGATAACCACAATAAGACATGCATCAATTAATGTATTTTTAATTCACTAACTCTTTATCACAAATAATGACATTTACAAAAGAACCTCTGAGAAAAGACCAATCTCTGAGAAGAGACCAAAAGTCCCATCCCCAATGTGGTCACTATCTGGAGGTTTTACTGTATATTATAGCCAGAGTCAAAACAATAGTGTTTTTTTTCCACACCAATTGAAAACTGTAACAATCCCTCAACACGCATGCACATGAGGGTTATAGTAGTTTGGTTTGTCTGTTTGTCTGTTTGTCTGTCTGTCTGTCTGTCTGTCATGCTCTGATTACTGACAATTAACAGTTGATTTAGATATGAACTTATTCAGGACGAAGATTTAAGACCTTGTAAGATCCTACTAGCCTGTGGATCCCATTGGTCTCGGGACCTAACTTATTTAGAACATAACATCAACGTACCTTGGCAACAAAAGCTTATGTTAATTGTGCAAATCCAGACTGTTTAGGAGAGCCTCGGTGTTCCTCGTGGGGAATATGTAAGTCTGGTACTGAAACAAATATGGAAGAAGACAAACTTTTTGAGTTGCTAAGCAGCAGGCCAGTATTAGCCTGTCTATCCAAGAAACATCAAATATTTTACTTGCACCCAATTCTTCTACTTCCATAACTAACCCTTTAACACACCTAAGTGCTACTAACATTTAAATAAAGAACAGTATTCCAGGAACTTTTATATTTAACTCATGCTCATCAATTACTTTTAACATTCATCGTGTTCGCATATTCATGCATGGTTATTATCAGTTTCATTATCATAAATATATAAGTATATTATAACAATAACAAATTATTTGTTTTATTTCTTTTGTAAGTCTTGCCTCACTTTCTTGACGTATATATATATATCGCGAATTCCATTTATCATGACAAGAGGAGAGCGTACTCCCTTGCTATATCAACAGCAACAAGCACAATCATGAAATTCCCATGCCTGAGAGAGTTTCAATACCTATAAAAATACAATAGCATGGCAACAGGAGCCCTGAGAGAAAGGGCACTAGCTATATATAGATGCAGAGCCAGGGCAACCACATATAATTGCCCTATGCCCCCAAGGAGAGGCACTAATAGGATATGTAGTGCCTTCAATTTGACCAATCAGATCGCTCAAATTCACTCACCAATGTTCTAAATTATAGTTAGGTCCCGAGACCAAGGGATCTACAGGCTAGTAGGATCTCGAAGGTGCTAGGTTGTTGTGTCCCGAGCGAAGCGAAGTGAGGGCGCTACTAAGTTACCAGCGCTGAGGGTTCGCACCTTTGGTGCTTCATTCTATAAAGAATTGATTATGTTTGTAAACAATAAAATTTTGTGTGGGAGTTAACAAATTTGAAGTTATAATTGTTATAATAGAATTTATCAAAAAAAAGTTGACAATATGTAAATTTGATGATAATATAAAGTATAATATGAATGTTTTCAAACGTATGTCCATGTATGTAGTGTTGATAGAATTCAATCCACAGCAATTCTATTACACAAAAAGAATACAATAATTCAAATGCTACAATAATGACAATATACTTACTGGAGTTGTTGCTGTATTTTATCTGCCACTTGTCTACAATAGTCCACTTGAGACAATACAGTAACAAACTCCTTGAGGGCAGTAGGTCTAGTTGATAAGACTGTACGAATGCTACTCAGAAGGTTCCTTGTCTTCTCTACATCAATCCAGTTCTGACGTTGAAGGAGCTGGTCATACATGTCAGGAGATAGGAGTCCAATACTGTAGCAGTGATCAGCTACTGTCATAACACAAGGCTTCACTGAGAGGACCAAGTCAGGATACACACTCAGAAATATACTCAAGCTATTGCCACCTAATAATAAAACATTTTTCAATAATGCTAAATACTTACAATAACTTGACTTACTTTCAGTCCCCTCTACCACAGGATCTTTCTTCTCATATTTCTAAAACCCAACAAAATGATTGTTAGTTACAGCAATTTAGAATACATAGTCTATTTCTGCATACCTGTCCATACCAAATGAGGTGTCTATTCTGAAGTGCAATTCCTTGTGAACTGTTGAAACACTTCATGACTGAAGGAACGGACTCTACTTCATGAACTACCCCGAGATGATTCCCTCCTTCATGTGAACGACCGTCAAAGGCAAACTGGTAGTCCATGGAGCTGCTGTAGTTCATTCTGGAACCAGCCTTCTTTAGAGTGTCTTTTATTTCTGGTTTTAGAGCAGCACATTCATGGTGAATGGAGTCTTGGAAAGTAGGATCACATGAAACTACGACTTCAAAATATTTACATCGAGATATAAATGTTACACCAATTTGTTTAGATCCGTACATGAAGTGCATCATGTTTTTCTTGATTCCTTCTCCAATGAAAGTGAAGGACTTGTTGGATACGAAACATGCCATTGCAGCAGGAAAGAGTCCCATAGGAGTAAACCCACTACTGAAGTACATCAAGAGAGGTTCCACGATACAAGATCTACAGGATTCTTTGTGGAATTGGTCAAGTTCCTTTGCACTAGTGTTTTCTAACACGCAAGGCATGATGTATTCTTTTTCTTCTTGTAATACTGAGTTAGTATCAGAAGATTTGACTGACGCAATCTCAGCTATAATGTGAAGATATGCAAGCAAAGCTACCAGTTGTTCTGGTGGAACCAGATCTCCTGAAATGTCAGCTGTAGCTGTTTTCAAATCTGTCATAGTGAATCGACCTGTCTTCCTGAATCTCTCGGCTGTAGCCTGACCTACACTATCAAAGCTCATGGCTTTGAGAATGACACCAGTGATACTGTCATACACTACCTGAATGTCTATGATGACCAGGTCTTCCAAACCAGGCACACTGGGGAAGTACATCAGAACACCGGCATGGTGGTGAAGAAACCACAGAGCTGTTTTGGTCTCGTAGGGTGTCATATTGAAGGCATGGGACAAGGCCAAGCAGGTCTCCAGGCTGGCTGTCCTCACTTCTCTCATGCGAAGACACAAGCTGAACAGAAGCCACACAGCTGGAATTTTCAGCTTTTTAAAGTGTTTGTCCATGGCATTCTCCAGTAGCTGATGCAAGTGGTGGATTTCTTCTACTCCTCCTCCCATGTTGTCTAAAGAAACAACAAGCTTGTCTTTTGAGCAGAACTGAACTACGCCTTTTTTGTAGGAGTCAGTGTCTCGAATCACTTTTTGAAGCTGTGAGTCGACTGTAGCGATGTCTTCCTCAGAAGCCTTGTCTTTGTGAGTGCCCACTATATATGCTACTGACTTGGAGGACTCCAGTATATCACCAATGGCTGAGTCGTCTGGTCCTGGCAGAGGTTGAAGATGGGTGGAGGAACTGAAACAAGATATACTGGCCAGAGTACGCAAAAGCATCTCTTGCAGAGTAAACTCTGATTTCTCTGGTGCAGTTGTCTCTCCTGATGCTCTCTGATAAAAGACCCGATACTCCTCATCTAGTTGGAACTTGTAGCTAAAGAACAGCAAGTAGAGGCCAGGTCCTATGGTGAGTGCTGGTAGCATGTCCATCAGCTCAGGCTGACCTCCAGTGTCCTCCATTCTCAAAAAAGCTTTAAAAGAATGCTTCACATTTTCTGCAAAGTGTGGTTGTTTGGACACTGTCTCGAATATGGCAGCTATTTCAGAATAATCAGGTGATGATACTGCCTGATCAGCTGGTTGGTCATGTGCTGTTGAGAGTGGAGTGATTTCCTTATGCCTAGGTTGCTTATTTCTGGAAAAAGATTTCAATTTTACCATCATCTTCTGCAATAATGAAGGTTGGGGTGGCTCTTCCACAGCATGAGACTGTCCTGTACTGCTAGCCTGACTGACCTCTGCCCTGGTGTCACTACCTCCATGAGAATCAGCTGTAGCCTCAGAAGTGGATTCAATCTCCAAACTATCTTTGAGAGTGTGAAAGAGTAGAGATGCTTCCTCTATGAGATTCTTTACAATGGTCCAGTTTGTTGTTTTTTCTGCTGTAGTTGGATCAGACTTGCCTTGGACTAACACATTGGAGCAATACTCCACTGTGCCTGTGCTGCCATGAATCTGCTCCTCTTCTTCTGCTGACAGAAGATCTATGATCTCTTGTTTAACTCTCCTTAGAGTTGTACTCTTGCCTTGTCTTGGAGGACCAAGGAACATAAACTTTAAAGAGAGAAGCTCCAACACTTCCTTGGAAACAATGAAGTGTTTGTATGCATTTTCATACTTGAAAACTATTGAACATAAAATAAATATGCATTATAAAGTATTGCAAATAAAATACTAATTACAGGTATTACAGTCTCATTGGTTATACTATACAAGTAACCCACACACAGCATCAGTAGCATTAGCTGGCTTTCATGCAATACAGAGTGTGGGCAGCTGGTTTTATAGCCTGGAGCTAAGCCAGTAGAAGCAGCTGCCAGTAGAAGCAGCTGCACTCTAGCACTTGCAATTTTAGCAAAGACAATCAATTACCTTACTTATTATAATATCATAATTAATATAATAAATATTTAGTTTTAACATAATTAACTTAATAATATTCTAGTTTATTATAGTATAAGCTTTTAATAGTTAACTTTAGTTTCCCATATAATTTATCAATGGGACATTCTAAAGAGAATCCAATATCACTGAAGGCAAGATGGCTTTCTAGAGATGCTGCTATTTACTTACACTAACCTGACAGAGATTCTTTGTATACTCCATCTGCAGTAGCAACCAGCAGCTGTCCAGTAGACAAGACTGCAATAGCTATACATCCACTAAACTTCTGTTCTGGTTTATCTCCCTCACTAGTAGTCTCAATCCACTCCTCTGTCTTGTTGGAGTAACTTCTAATGGTAGAATAGTTATCGATGCTGATTAGATTCGATACATAGGAGACAATAGCTACGATGGCAGTAAGTGTGGTTACTGTCCTCCATATTGTTTGTCTTCTTGTCCTGTTATTACTAGCAGATGCTATGAGGGACTCTAGACTGCATATAAATAGAATCTCTCTCTTGCCATCTCCTCCTGTGAAGTAGAAGTTGCCTTCATTGAATGTTGATCGCATGTTGAAGCATGAAGAAGGAAGTGAGTCTGCAGTCGTCCAATGGTCGTTGAGTAGAACTTCCACTATACCCAAGTTCTTGCCATGTGAGCCCCACCCACCAGCCACGACCAGGACCTCTGGTGATCCTCCACTAACTGATGATGCTCCGTAGCGACGAGTAGGCATGGCACGTAGCGATGGCTTCCAGTCTAGACCAGTAGTACTAGTCAATAGAGAGTTAGTGGGTTCCCTAGTGGAGGGATGCCACCCACCAACCAATACAAACTTAGACTGGTAGGTAGTTAGGGACGAGTATTGATATGGTGCACTAGTAGTAGTCCATGAGTGAAGGTCAGTAGAGATGTGAAGTGTGCGATAATTAGAATCCATAACTAGCAGTTTATTCTTTAGTACTGCACATTGTACAGGCCAGATATCCTCACTCCATGTATGGCAGTGCTCCCAGTGAAGTGAGACTGGAGGATGGAGATCTCTCTAAATACAAATAAATAAATAAATATATAATTAAAGTGATAAACAAACAAACAAACAAAAAGCAGTAAGTGCTATTTAAACGAGACTTTAACATGCAAACACACAAACAAACTTATATAAGACTACAAATATCTTAAAAACAAACACACAAACAAATTGATTCCAATATCAATGCATAGTTTCTAAACATTCTGGACAACTTTAAATAAATAAATAAATACATATAAATGCTAATAAACAACAATACTATAATTATAACCGTGTAAGCAAACACACAAACATACAATTTTACTCACTATAGATTTACAGAAATGTAAACACATGATAACAATAGCAACTCTATGACATGCTAACACACAAAGACGTAATAAGAGAATGTGCTGTTTCTTCCTGTGCTAAAATAATGTATAGTAGGCACCAGAAAGAATAGGTTTTCAATTTTGTTCAGTCGAACAATTTGTTTTTGCACGGGAGGAGCTATAGTAAATAGACAAACGATTATGGTAGTTGATAAAATATAGTTTTTCGGCTCAACTATGTTAATCGTTTTAATCTTCACTGTTTACCAAATGCCTCACTTCTAGGAATGAAAAAAAAATTATGCTATTTTAAATATTGGGGCCATCATTGGCTTAGATATTCTTACTTCTAGAGACCCAACTTTATGAAATATTTTATGATTTACTGCAAAAAGCTAGAAACTCTTCCACAGATAATATGTCAGCAAGCTAAGGTCTTGTACTACTACCCTCTAGATGCTATAGGGGTCATGCTAAACAGCTTGCACAATAAAAAAAACTGACTTGGCTTCAATTAAGAAGACTGACTGGATTTTTGCTGAACTTGCTACTCTGACAGGTCCCTACTTCTTAGGCTTTCTACCAGCTGTTGCGGTACCAACAGTTTAGTCAAAATGCAACGAAAAAAAATTGTAAAAAAAGAAGCTTTTTTCTTTTTGAAAGACACCCGCTGTTGTTTATAAAATGCTAACACATGAAAATATACATAATTACAAAAAACATATTCTTCCTATAAGAGTGCACAAACATACAAATACAAATACAAATTCAATACACATTGTAAGAAACTGTAAATAAAAAACAATAACAAGCACAACAACAACAACAAATAAAATAAAATAAACAACCAGAAATAAAATTACAACAAATAAATATACGTTGTGTTTATGTGTTATAAACACACAACTTACTATTTTTCTGGAACAAACTAGACTTCAAATGGCTAAAGTAAAATAGTTACAAACTATAGCAAAAAGAAAGTGATAGTCTTGCCTAACTATCCTCAAAAACACACTAGCAACTGAAAAAAAAGAGAGGGAAAACATGTCTGAGCATGCTCACAAAAGAACCTGGTGCTTTTTTTAAGAGCATGCTCAGGAACACGACTTTTACCCTCTCTTTTTTCCAGTAGTTTGCCAGTGCATATATTGTGAGCATGCTCAGACATTACTTTCCCTCTTTTATTTGTTGGAATTTTATGAGTATGCTCAGACATAAATTTCCCTCTAGTTGCTGATGCCTTTTATCAAATGCTCAGACCTTAATTTCCCTGTTTCTTTTATTCCAGTTGTTGAAAAAAATTATGCTTGAAATTATTCTAAGCACTTGGCATGTGTGTAGGTAGCAGTGTTTTTCCTTCTTTCAAACCTTTTGCAAAAGTTATCTATACAAACAGTGGGTTAGTGAAGACTGGATCTAATAATCAAACAATGGATCTAGAAACAATCAACTGATTTAGTGATCTAGTAATCAACTAACAGAGTGGCTACGTGCTATGTGCTCACCTCAATACGAACTTGCGGCCTTTCCGCCAGGCTTTCCGCCATAAACTTGCTTACAGATTAGAGTCGACAGAGGGTGTTCCCACGTTCTCTCCCACCACACCCAAAATACAGAGTTTTGCGCGTGCAGAACGGCTGACCTCCACCTTTGACCTCAAACGCTATCACTGGAAGCCCGCTTCACTGCTGAAGTGATGGCGTGGTAAGTGTTCTCAGGTGTGTGTTGGTAGTATAGAGAAGTGTTGGTTCTGACACTGGGCTAGCTCGTTGCAGTAACCTGACAACAGTGTGTATGTCTGTGTGTATGTGTGTTAAATGAACAAAGACTGCACGCACATTAAAATTGCAAGCAGCTGAAAAAGGGAGGAGCTACAGCTACTGTAGTTTCAAAGAGGTTGAATTCCAGAAGTCCACCATCACTATCATTAGGAAAGGCAAGGGTAAGTTGACAGCTTTTGCAATTCTAAAATGAATTGATAGCCCACTTTGGCAACAACTCTTCTCTTCTGCTTAGTTTTGGTTAGTTTCTTTTCAAACAGACCAAAAGTAACTCTGTCTTTACACTCGTAATCCCCCCCCCCCCCCCCCTCCCCCATAAAAAGAAACCCAGCTTCTGCAACTACTGAAAGGACCTTTTCAGTGCCCAAGCAACTAAATAATTATATGGTAATATCAGAGATAACTGTGGGCGGGATGCGGGTGAAGGTTGAATGACGTCCAGGGAGAGTGTAGCTAGTAGGTTCCCCCAGCATGTAGTTAGTTACGCCGCCAGATTCCACGAGGTGGCTGTGCTGCACTTGACAAGGTAATTAATAGGTAAAAGATATACAAACACAAGACTAACACACACACAGGACTATGCGGTAGACTGAAATACAAATCAGCAAAAACATAATTAATATACCGCCAGAAATCACGTGACATAAAATAGTGCGTTCATGATTAATGAAGTTCACTGTTCCTTGGTCTCTGTCCCAGCACCAGGCCCTGGCTCCACAATAACTTCTTTCCATTCTACCCCCCCCCCCCCCCCCCCCCCCCCCCCCCCCCCCCCCCTTCCAAGTCTGGTGTGGCCTACCCTTTACCTTCTTTTTTGAGAGGGAGGGAAGGAAAAGGGTGGAGTCACTAGCATCAATGACTTGTGTTTGAGAAATTTAATTAAAGTGTCAAAATTGTGTCACATATTCCGCCATCCCACTCCTTTTGAATTTTCTCGCGGAAGTATAACTAACCTCCTTCGGCTCGACCTGCGTAAAGCAGAGATTTGACCAATGGAGTTCAACTTAGTAGGTTGTTAGGTAGGTTCGTAATGAATTTTTTAAAATGAGGTCTGTCATTGCTACAGAGTATATATGCTTAATGTATTATATGCTTAATATCACACCATCCACAAAATTTTGATTTATCCCAAATGTTATGTAGGTTCATCTCTGTGTAAACATTTGAAGCTTGCAAAGAAGAAATTATCAAACCTGATGACTTCTAATGGTAAGGTTTTTTACTGCATTGTCTAATACTTTCATGTGTTTTGATATGTGGAATGAACATGTAGGCACTCTGACAGATGCAATGGTAGAACAACTGGCTGAAAAACAACATGATGTCTTGTTGTCACGATCTCCAAGTAAGCTACTTTCCTAACCAATATGATGGTTGCTTTGTTTGTCAGAAAACATACTCTATATTGGGTGGTTTTTGCAGATTATTCCCATATTTACTCTAGCAGTGATTTAGGGATGTATAACCATCACATGGCGTTAGTAGCCTTCTACTGCTCATACTTTTCTGATCCAAACCCTTGCAATACTTGGCTAATTGGCAACTCTGTGATTAGGAAGACTAGGCAATGAATTATTTTCTTATTATGTTTTTGTTTTGAGATGTGCACTAATTTCTTCATTTTGTCTCTGTGTTTGTTGGAGTGCACCTCTTGTTCAATGGTGAACTTCTATTTCATGCAATCCGTAGTGTTTGGTATGGATCATCAGTATTGCACCCAAGCAATGGTTGCCATTTATATTAGTCTTTATACTTCAACTAGAGCACTAATGTGCAAATCCTCAGTGCTAGTTAGCTAGCATGCTTATGAAATTTTTTTTATAAAATGAAGCTAGTGACTAGGGCCACTAAAAAGGGCGTAACTGCTAAACTGGTAATAATCGCAAGTCTAGAATTCAGCCGGCTGTTTCTGGAGAATAAAGCAGAAAACAAAAATTCTGGCACATTAAAGGGACTTACTTTGTCGAGTTCTCTACCTGTGCATCGTTTTAGGTAAGAGCCATCTTCGGGATCTGCAGTTGACAGAGTGAATGACAAAGTGACTACCGTAACCCTCAGGCGCATGTGTGCTGATGGCTAATAACTTAAACACAAGCAAGCAAGTACAGATTGTTTAGATATGAGTGTCACAATTGCTACCAAATTATGTGCATGACCATGAAACATTGAAATACATGTATAGTCCACTATTCTAAATAGTACACATCACATTCACAGAGTGGAAGCTAGATGATGAACGTGTAATCTACACTCTCTTTACAATGCATGCACAACCCCATGCAAAGTGAGATTTTTATACTAGCAAATTGCAAACTGTGTATTGTTTGGTAGTGAGCGGTGCAGTATAACCAAGCATGGATCTTTTATCTGAAAACCAACCAGTTAGCGAAGAGAGATTATATCAGGTTGGCAAAGTTCTCTCTATTACTGTCCCCCATGATGAATAGTATGATTTTTAAAAGAATAGAAGGCTCCTGTTGAGAATCACATGAGTTAGTAGGATTCTATGATTGTTTTCCTATGATTTTTTTTTTTTGTATCCACTTTGAATCACTTTTTTTACACATGACATAATAATACACACAAACATGGCATCGTTTGTTTCAATACAATATAACATCCTGGTGCTAATGAAGTCATGACATAAAAAAAAAAAAAGGGTGGAAAATCAAGTTACTTTGGTTCAGCTGCACACTCCGAAGACAGTCACAGCATTCGCCTGTAGCTGCATTGCCACTGAGAACAGCTTAGTGAGGATCTGGAGGAATTTACCTTGCCAAATTTAAAAACCAAGGAACTTGTCAGCTAGATGGACAAAGAGCTGGAGCCAATTACTCAAGAGCTCTAATGGTCGCCAGTAAGAAAGGGAGATGGAATTTTCTCTGGCCATCTCATCTGCACATGCAACCTAAAGCTATATGCCCTGTAGGATGTGCTGGACAGGTGGTGTCCCAAACATGAGGATGACTCAATCTCCAAGGCACGAAGGTAAACTCACCTGGTCTTTTGTCAAAACACCAAGTGGTTTGAGGGAACTCCAGATGCCAAGAGGAAGGGGTGGATGCTGTCATTGATGGTGGCATTTCTTCCTTCACAGGTCCCCCAGTCATAGCAGGGCTATATGCATTTTTGTAATTTTTTATAATTTTGATGTATCTGGTGCTTAGAAAAGGAGGAAAGAGTGTTTCTTTTTGGGTTCGGCACTGTATCTATTAAACTATGTATGTACACTATTTGACTAAGCAGGAAATCATTTGTTTCGGCCATTCAACAAACATGCCTTCTGTCAGTTCTTCACTGTACCGGTCTTCAAACCATGGCTGAGCACCCGACTGAATCACCTCACTCACACATACAATCTGGCACTCCTTTTTACGTGGATGACCATGAATAGTGTCACGCTCTGGAAATACAGTTCCCTTAGCTACAATATTGCCATTTTTCCCCTTCAGCATAACCTGTCCTTCAATATTGTTTGCTGATGATGTGCTGGGACTGGCAGATTCTTTGTCCAGACACGAGGAGCTGCAGGCACTGGACCCACACTGCTGTTTACGAGCAGGTCATCTATCAACAAATGCACACACAAAACATCTATAACAACAATATCCATATAGATGAGTGCATACAATGGTGCTACTTACTATATAGAAAATGAGAATTGTAAGAAGATATTATTGCTGGATGGGTTTGAAGACATTTCTTTCCCTCAGGAGTTCTCCCTACTGTGATCACCTGCCCATCCACAAACAACATAGTGGTGACTTCACAGCCACTGACTGCAGCAAGTTAGCCTTCATTATCATAAAAATTAATACTACGCTGTACAAGTTAATGAAAAAACTTACATCTCTCTGATGCCACTTTGCAACCCTTATGGCTACCCTTTTCTTGTCAGCTGCAGAGAGTTCTTCGTCACTGTCTTCACTATCAGACCCTACTGATGACATGTACTTGGCTTTATCTTTCGCTGACAAACTTCGCCAATGCTCTGCCATCATTTTAGATATGTCTCCCAAACTCTTTCCTTTGAGCTCTACAATTTCAATACAGAATAAGGTAGCAATTATATAGTGTGCTATCTCAAACTCTAAATCATAGCAGTAAAGAAATCATAATTAATCAAGTGATATAAGTATTCTCATTTTACTGGTTGTTAGAGGTGCACCGATAGAAGATTTTACCGATATACCGATAACCGATATTTTATCTAGAATCGAGGCCGATACCGATACCGATAGATATATTCATTGAATTTTAAAAATTTAATTTTTACATAATTAGAAGTATAATGGTACTCGTCTAGAGTCTTCAGTGTCAGGAACAAAGTAGTGCCAAATTGGCGACCTCTTTTTAGACATCGTAGTTAAGTTTCTTTGTCTTACGCCGTCTAAGAGCAAGTAGAACTCATCCGTTCAGTATCCACGTGGCGAGTATGAAATTTTTTCTATCAGTTAATTATATCGGTACGGCGGGTAGTGTTGACGGCGGGGTAGTGTTGACGACCGATACCGATATCGAAAAAGTAGGCCGATAAACCGATAAAACGATAGACCGACAGATTATCGGTCTAGTTAAGTTTTCAAATTTTGTGGTTCAGTACGAAATGTTACTCACAATTACATAACAATCATATACAGTTAGTACAAACATTCAAGGAACATCTCTAGCAGTGATGATGATATTTTTTATTAACAAAAGGGTCTTTTAACAAACTTCAGTAGGTCAGATGTTTTGATCGATGACAACCAGTAGAGGTGCGTGGTCACTTCCTAGATGGAGCACATCCCTAGCTTAGGTGTGATATATGCATGTGTTTTTGTGTGTGTTCGTGTAGTGCATGTTTTTGTGTGAGTGTGTGCTTTTATGTTAGTTTGCGTGCATGTGTGTTTGTTTGTGTGTGTGTGTTTGTGTGCGCGTGTGTGTGCGTGTGTGTTCATTTGTGTGTGCAAGTTTCTTTCAGGGAGACGGAGGTCTTAATGCACTGATTCTTTTTGGCTTTCTTGTCTATGGCTTTATGAGTGACTAAATGATTATTTACATGAAGTGAGAAAGTCCCTGTTCTCCTAAGCGATTTATAAATTAATTGTTAATCATCTTCATCACAACACTTCGTTCGAACCCCCCCACCCCTCCCTAATTTGGGATCATGTGTATATTTTTCGTTTTAATGGCTGATAATACTCAACTAACAGTCGTATTCATAAT
>WLWD01001486.1_pt1 | contig 35516 bp, 21 predicted proteins | sample 6712731 | NCBI WGS metagenome assembly WLWD01 (sample SAMN12718690, study PRJNA576275) | sponge metagenome | isolation source: marine sponge | host: Mycale hentscheli | place: New Zealand: South Island, Marlborough, Capsize Point | collected 2014-11-01 | reverse complement strand
GTGCAGGTAACTAAGAAGTATCAAGAATTCCTAACGCCCATACTTCCCGAGTTGTAAAGCTCTCCCTAATACTACTGGGAAGCATTAAAACCTACATGCAAACATGTGGTTGTGGTTCCCACATATAAGTACTTATTGTTCCTACAACAGTTGAGGCTTCCAAGAGCTGGTATATCTATTGGAAAAACATGGGCTGCTAAAATGGCAAAGAATCAATTGTTACAATAAATTTAAGGAACAAAGTAAAAGTTCTAGAGTGAGTTTTGAAATCAGTTAGCTGGGTGGATCTCTAACTCCTCCGTGATGAAACCTGGGAGAAGCTAGCTCTGGCAAGAGAGATGAAAATTACAATTTCTTTAGTTTCAGAATATTTGAATCCCACCATAATCTGTCCCTTTCTATTCTTTGCACATGCATGGCTACATCCGTTAAGAGCACAAAGTCATACCAATTTCGGTCTGTGTAATACAGCTGACATCGTATTTGATAGTATAAATCATGCTTCCTTTTAAGTGCAAAAAATGTTACCTTTCTCTTTAATGCTCTAAGTAAAATGAGGACATCTTCACAGCTTCATTTAGAGAAAGTTGGCAAACAGAGTATGGTTTGTTGTTGTTTTTTATCATGATTAGATCTAAAGGATGAGATACAGCAGGGTCATACACCAAACCACAGGAAAGGCGGCTAACCATGGAGTTTCTAGTGAGACAAAAAGGCCACCACTTCTCAACTTGTAGGTTGGCATGACAATTTTCTCATAAGCGCTAATTCTCCCCCAGTACTGCTCGTCTAATGTTTGGATGTCTAGCCTAACTGGAGAATGACTGAATGGCTAGCTATTTGCGCCCAAGATACGAGAAGTTGACACGGGTGGCAGGTCACCTCTAGGAGCTATGTTTAACTTTTGTATTAACAGCAAACCAATAATTGTTAAATTCACTAATTGTTAACTATTATTGTATGGTCTTTTGCCTTTTCTAGCACTTCATTTTTATTGCACTGTTTAGTTTTTACCATTTTTCTTGTTCAATTGCATTATACATTAATTTACTACACTACTTCTACAGTAAAACTATTTAAAAGTCATGTTGCTTTTCAGAGTCTTTTTGTAGAGAGGTTCATTGTTCTAAAGTTGATACAGTGGAACCTCTAATAAGGAACTCTTTAATGAACAAATCATTTCACTTGCCCCTTCAATGGAAACTGTATTGCATATTACCTCTTAATGCAAGCAACCTCTTATTTGTATATTGAAAGCCTGGTCCCATATTGTTCTCAATTTGGAGGTATCATGTACACAAACAACACATATACATATTATAATTTACTGCTGTATTATTCTCTGGTAGCTATATTATAGTAAAGAAAAGCACAATAAGAATATGTGAGAAATATACTTTACATTGAGAAAACACAGGTACCTATATACACCTTGGGGTAAAAATATTCATTGCTTCCCTTCATAGTTGTCCAGAAATGCTGTAAATTGTCCATCTCTTCTCACAGTCCCAAGGGACGACAGGACATTCCATGGGATGTCCAATTGTCCCTCTTTTCAATGCATGTGTGTCCTTTTGTCCATCTCATCCTACTACCCCATGGGACAGTATAATTGTCCATACCATCCCACAGTCCCATGGGACATTCAGATGTCTGCATGTCCTTCTTATGTGTGTCCTACTATCCATCCCATCCCACGGTCCCATGGGATTCCATGAGATATACAGGCTCAAGTAATGAAAAATCCTGATTGCTGCCTAAAAAAGAAGTAGCTAAACTTGCAGGAGACTCTCACTTGTATGTATTTTCAACGTAAAGCTCCTGAATTCCAGCACTCATATTAACTTTTCAGCATAAAACAAAAACTACTGCAGACAGAAAAAGAAATTATTTGTTCACATGAATGCGAAATAACAACAGGGAGCATTACCTACATAAGCTTAAATCTACGTGGAGCCTACAGCTTGCTTTTTCTTAAAAAAATCATACCAAAATTCGAAAAAGTAGCACAATAAAAGGTCTTAAATTCTGAGTAAGTTCATACCTAAGTCAGCAGTTAATTGTCAGTAATCTCCAAAATCAGAGCGTGACAGACAAACAGACAGACTGACAAATAGACAGATAGACAGGACAACTACTATAACCCTCCTGCAAATGAGCTTACATGAAATAACACTGTGAAATAACTGTGAGACTAAAGGTCAGGTACCTAAAAATAACATTATTGTGAAGATATCTTGCAATTGTAGATGGTGTATTTTAATATACCTCTTGCAAAGATAGTTATAATAAAAATTACAGCATTTTATTCTGTTTTCACAGTAAATATATATGCAATTGACATTGATTCTCAAAAGAAATTGCATAGTGAAAAGATTTAATTTGAAAACAAAAATAACTGCATGTGCAAATGTGTTAGATTGTGTGTAAGTTATTGGACACTTTATTATTCATTGATTGTAGTTGAATGTTCTCTTTAGAGAAAAAAATACAGGATTGAAGGGTAAATAGGATAAATTTCATAAACATTTTAATGGAACTATAGTTGCAAGTCAATTTTAATAAGCACAATGCAGGACATAAAGCTTCTCTATGAGTGTGCTATTTTCTTCTTAACCTATACTGTCTGTGGGGAGGATGTGGGTGAAGTTTGAATGATATCCTAGGGAGAGCAAAACTAGTAGATTTTCCCAAGATGTGTAGTTAGTTATGCCACCACCTGAGTCCACAGAGTGGCTGCGGTGGGCTTGTCAAGTTAAGCATATTGGTAAAAGATATTCACAACACCCACTATCAGTAATATATCAATTCAATAAACATTACCAATTAAAATGGTCCCTCCTCAGCTTCTTCCACTAGCCAGTCCCTCCTCAGCTCCCCACACCAGCTAGTCCCTCCTCAGCTTCCCCTGCTAGTCAATTCCTCCTCAGGAGGAATTGGCTGGAAGGAAGGAGGAACAGCCCCCCCCTGCCCTCACAACCCCTACTTGCCTAACAGGCTTCTGAAAAACAATAACAAACCTTTTGTTGCTATATATTACTATTATCTGACAATAATACTGAAGTCATTTTTAATACTTAAACTTTTCAAAATTCTTGCACTATGCTATCTTCTATAATAATAATAAACTTAGTGTTTCAGTAATGATGATCACAATGACAGTGACCGATGGCAGAGTGTATTCATGAATAATTCATGAGATGAGCCGGGTTGGTCAAGCATTATCAAAAGCTGCAGGTAAATGACAACTATGGTGTGTATGAATAAAGCTGAGTCTGGCTGGTAAAAGGTCGATGATGCCATGGTGGTAGTACTAAATGAACTGATGCAATTAAACCAAGTGGTAGAAGATAATAACAATTGGCAAAAATATGTACCATTCCTAACTTGCAGTAGTTATGTACATCAAGTACCATTGAGTGGTGGGGTACTTGCTAGTCTGAAATAATAATTGGTGATCTATAGCGACTCCAATCTATTTTGGCAAAAACTAAATTCATGAAGAATTTTACTACACCCCAAAATGCCTGTGGGATTTGTTCCTTTGTGATTATGACATCAATTTTAATCATATAAGTATAAGGATGCATGTGACTTACAGCTGAGATACATGTGATGTATAAGATGTGGTACAAGTTCAACATGAAATGCTAAATTAGCAACTGATTAGCTAAAGCGATATTACTTGTATTGTGTATATAACAAAACCTTATTATAATATTCTAGATTTAGTGAATCCTGGGCAACTGTATATTGAAGTGGCTACAGATAAATAGTAATAATCACTCTCATCAGTGCTTTTAATTTGTTTGACTTTAGGATTAGTATCAATATAAGAATAATCAACATTGCTATAGACAAGACAACAATTGTCTCAGAATCGCCATTTCTTGTGGAACCAATTTCATTGTTCATGGTCTCTACATATGCTGCATTGATTTCAGTCTGAATCCACTCATCAATATAGTTAACTCTAGGCACACTTAATTTTTTGCTATTGCTTCCTCGTAAAACTGAGTATGCTTCATTAATCCGTGTTTAAAATGCTTGAATAATTGGTTTCATCTGCAGTTCTTGGAGAATTGGTGTCATGTGCAATAATAATATTGATTAGTATTGAAGATTTAACTAATAATAGTTAGTTAAATGTAGGGAATTATAATCCTTTTACTCCTTCTCGACTCGAGTTCCGTCAATCAAGTTAGCTAACAACAGTCTAACTTTTAAGTTGTTATAATATTGACAGAACTAAACTGAGAATAATGATACAATGCTTAAATATGAATTTGTGTGTATGACGTAGTTTTTCAAATGTCCAATCAAATAAATATAGGTGATGGAGCGAGGACGAAGTTGTTCGACGAACATCGTACCCTGCAGCAGAAGTGCCCGATTCACGGTGTGCAAACTAAAATACAATAATAATGATAATGATATAAATCATAACTAGCTAAAATGATTATGTTCATTGTGGAGTGGTTCTCCACAGGTTACAACAATATATTTTATAGTGTGGTGTTAGTTAGCTATCACCGCATGGTTGTTTAAATGATTTTTCTTATATGTAGATTTCAAACAGAAGATTTCGCTAATAAATTTTGCAGCACTTTATTACCATTTTTTAGCTTATTGTTTTGAATCTTTCATGAAAGAACTTCCACTTACGTGTTCCCTAAGCAGATTCTCCAATCCTCTTCTCATCAACTGACAACCTATACCGGTGAACCAATAGTAGTACGTGGTGAACTACCAGCAGTGTGAAGTATCAAAATCAAGAATGCAACCTCACTTCAACCGTAGTGGAAGGAGAAGGACTGACACTGAAAAGACACAATTGGCTTTCTTTCTTATGCCTGGACTGTAATAGTATATGGTGTGTGAGGAGGAGTATCAGGACATTATTAAGGGAGGACACAACACCATGCAGCACTTCGAGGCAAATTTCCTTTCAAGGAAGGGACAGAGCCTGTGTTCTGTTGTCACAGACCAGTTCTGTCCGTGCTTTGGGATGCTATTGGCTGTGAACTGAATCACCTAGAGAAACAAGGCATTGTAGAGAAGGTTGAGTTTAAGTTTAGTGAATGGTTTGCTTAAACAGTGGCTATACCAAAGAAGGATGGTCATATTAGGTTGTGTGGTGACTATAAGGTCACTGTCAATCCATACTTATAAATCGGACCAAACCTACCAAGCCAGAGGACATTTTTGTGACACTTGCAAGGGAAAAGCAGTTCGCCAAGTTTGACTTCTTCCATGCTCACCAGCAAATGGAGTTGGAGGAGGGAACATGATCTTATGTAACAGTGAACATGCATCGAGGACTCTTATATTGCTACTGACGACTCCCCTTGGTATTGCATCAGCTCCTGCATTGTTCCAGTACACCATGGACACTATTTTGCAGGGTATTGCTAGAGTGACTGTTACATAGATGACATTCTGGTGACAGGTCCAGATAAAATACTCATTTTCAGCACTGACAGGAGGTACTGCAACGTCTGCGTCACTACTGAGTCTAACCAAAACAGAGAAATGCTACTTTTTCAAGGATTCCATGAATTTCTTGGACACCGCATCAATGCCCAGTGACTCCACACCACATCATCCAAGATCAAAACTATAAAATGGGCTTTAACACCCCAGAATCAGACTAACTTAGATCCTTTCTGGGAGTAATCTTTAGTTACTAAGCTAGGCAATAATGGACACTTTAATCCCCTATTATAAACTAGATATAAGTAAACCTCAGTTAGCAGTAATTAAAGATTTTGTGAGTTGGGTTGAAAGATAAGACCACAAAAGTTGGTAAGTAACAACTGATAATAAACCCTTAAGCTATATGAAGCAGCTGCCCTAGTGCTGCTAAATCAGCTGCCAATCAGCTGCCCAGAGCTAGCTGGTAGCTAGGTAAAATAATAGTCTGAATAACTAGAAAATGCTCGTGTAGCATTGGTTGGGCGAGCGAGCGAAGTTCTGGGGAAATGTTGACACTTTCATTTGCATTGGGGTCGTTTGATTTGAATTTGCATTGGTTTTCTTCCTGCAGGTTGCCAAATCTGAATTCACATCTCATTATTAGTAGTAGAATATGTAATGACATGTAAAGGGGGAAATGATGATTGGTAAAGGGTAAAGAATGGTACTCCTCATGATAAAGTAACAATGATAACAAAATAATGTGTAAAGTACAGAAAAGGGGAAAAGGGGGGAAACGTGTAAAGGGGAAACATGTAAAGGGGGAACCGTGTAAAGGGGAAACATGTAAAGGGGGGAAACGTGTAAAGGGGGAAATGGGGATGGGGGATACTCTGAAGTGTCCACATGCTAAGCATGACAGTAATTCAAGTCTCAGTTTTACAGACGCATAATACTGGAAGCTGGCCATAGCTAATTGGCATAGAGATAGTACCCTAAAATTAGAGGACAGATTGCACGACCTGAAAATGAGATGGGATGTGCTTGATGTATAAAGCCATGTTGCTGTCTTCTCCTGGCATCATATTTATGGTGTCTTCAATCCTGAGAGTGGGAGAGTACCTCTGCCAGGTAGTGTTGAGTTGTGAATATGACTGAATGTCAATCTGCAGCAAGTGGGCAAATGTGAAGATCTCCACATCAGTACCCCACACTGTGGACTGCTTCATTATCTAGTGATATTCATGACTATGAAACGCTTGAATGAGTAGCTCTACCAATGATAGTTGAATGGTATATGATTAGCTACACTACCATTAGCTAGAGTAACGAGAGAAAATTAGAAAAAAGCATATGCGACCACGTATGTGCGCGCGCGTTTAAACGACCACGTATGTGCGCGAGCGTTTAAACGACGACGTATGTGCGCGAGCGTTTAAACGACGACGTATTCAGGATTTCCATAGACTACATCTTAGAGTTGCTCGCTCGCTTCGCTCGCTCGCCAAATATAAAGTTATAATACTTCATACACTGTTAGGCTCCAACACTAATACACTACTACTGAAAATGTGTTCATAACTTGGCTACCTTGTTCCAATCCCTCAATAGTTTTCTACAAGTGGGCACAAGATATAACTGGAGAAATTGTGAGCTGGCTCTTCAGCAAGAAAAGGGTTGTCAGATATCAGCACCAGTGTTGGCACACTACCAGGCTACCAGGCTGGTAGCCAGAAGTTTGCATTGGGGAGTTCGGATTTTGAAGATGCAAAAAGACACATCTACTTTTGTTTCCTCGTTAATTCTTCTATAATATTAAAAAACAAAACAAAAGGTAACTGCACTAAAGCTTACAATTTGTTCTATGTATTCTACTTTAAAACTATAAGTTCATTAAACACTGTTAATATTCGAGAGAAAAGCAGTATTATTATCAAGTAACCAGGCTTCTAACCACTACAATGAGCTGTATATAAAGTGCAACATTAATACACCTACGTACTACAAGTTATTTAATAACGTGGCGTGTAAACTGCCCGTTCAAATGTATTGGAAAAATCACTATAACTAAGTGAAATTGCACAGGAACAAAGTGAAATGCCATTGTAGCTTAAGTGAAATAGTAAGGGTAAGTGCACTAGCATGCAGCTCTGGCCTCGGAAATGTACAGTTCAAGTAGTTTTTAGTTGTAGACAATGTCATTCTTTTTGTGCAGAAGCTCTACCCGTATTAGATGGAATTTTTTTAAACAGATTAGGAGGAGCCATCTGTTAAAAGCAAAGTTCTAGAGAAAATTATCCTGAAGTACAGAGGCAGTGACTGCACTATACAGTGTAGTCGCACTATGAATGATTTTTAGTTTACAGTAGTCTCCGTGCAGTTCTTATAAAGCTGGCCTACTATTAGCGTGTGATAGCACGGGTAACGCAATTAAAATAACACGAGACAAATCGGAGTGCTATTTCAATAGCTTACGAGCGCTATTGATCCCTAATAGCACAGGTTACCCACTCGCTAATATAGGCTGATTTTTTTAATCATTTGCAGTGTAGCTACACAATATAGTGCACTCACTATCTGTGTATTTCAGGATTAACTTTCTCAGATAGTTCCCGATGGCTTCCCTCCTAATATGTTGAAAAAATTCCATTGCTTGTGCTATTAATATCGAATAGCATGCTTACCCAGGCTATTACTCTTACTAATTAATAAGTGCATTGCGGTACACTTCATAAGGAATAAATGTAACGTAGCAACCTTTACTCATGCCGATATGAGAGCAAATTTTTTTAACCAAGGAGCTGAATGTATATTAGGTCACTTGGACTCAGACTAGACCATCCGTATATAGAGCATGAAGTATATCTAGGGAAACAGCAGAGAATTTCATCGTAGGTTCAGCACGATCGAACAGATGATATTCCAGAAGTTATATGTGGGGTGTGGCTAAAATATTTACTTCCGGTCACTCTAAAGGGGGGTTCGACTGAACCCCCCTGAAATCCCTTTGGCTACTGGTATGACTACGACCCCAAGGTTCCAGTACATTTGGCGGTCTGGCGGGAGATATGTCAGCTTATGGCATGGGGGGGGGGGGGGGGGGGGGGCGTCATTTCACATGTGTACCTGGATGGTACTGAATGTCCAATTGCATTTGCCTCCATGACATTTACTGAATTAAAGTTAGTGTAACTATGCGCAACTGGAGAAGAAAGCATATTTACTGGTCTATGGTGTTCAGAAATTCCACCAGTATTTGTATGGACGTAAGTTCATACTGTGCACTGGCCACAGTTTCCTAACTACTATTCTCAGACTGAAGAAGGGGATAGTGACACTTGCTGCTGCCGGACTTCAATACTTGGCTTTGATACTTTCTGCATAATTAATATAACATTTTGTTCTGAAGGACACAAGAGCACGCCAATGATATCGAAGTTGCCCCACTTCACCATTTGGTATGGCCATCCAAGCCCTGGTACAGGATCAATATTGACTTTGCTGGCCCTTTCTGTGGAGGTGGAGGAGAGAGTGATGGAGAAGCAGGCAGATCTAAAGGCTCAACATGACAGCCATGCTAAGCATCACAAGTAATTCTTTGGTCAGAGAGTTAATGTACACCATTAGACTCCATACATTAGGTTTACCTGTTTCGGTGACTGTGAGTATACCACATGCTACTAGACATCTGATGAAGATAAACCTACGTCTAATGGAGGAAAACAATAAATATCTTCAGCTATCAAGTGAAGTCAGGAATATACCTTAGAAGTTGCACTAGCAACAATATTATATTCATTTTATTGTCTTTTCCTCTCTGGAGCAGTGGACTGAATATATTCACCAAACATCCTTGATTTATAGTCACACTCACACTTTCAATTTCACTATCAAGTATTATTGTTATTGTCCAACTTGACTTAGAGCACATGACAGCAGTATGGCTGAAATTAGCAATTACCACAACTCCTAATATGTATAACCTCGTAACATTTTATGTTACAAGCAGATGTGCATCTATTTCACCAGCAAGAACAACTGGAATCTAATTCAGAGGGACTACCTAGGTTTGTGAGGTATTAATTGTATTGGTTGATTTTGTTGATGATAAATATACTATCCAGTGATGCTTTGTAATATTAGCTAAGCTACTATCAAAGAGTTAACTGGAGAAGAATATGCTCCTATACTAAAAATATTGCCTTATAACAATTTAGGAATACTGTGTCTGGCCTCTAAAATATAACTATATTCTCATAAAAACATATTTTATCTATCAATACTTCTGATCCTTTGGTCTTTTAATCTTATCTAGTGCATCTATAATTTTTCTTTACATAATTTCTAAACTACTTCCCAAAGTAATAATGTTTGAGTTTGAGAAAAAGTGGCTAGCAACATTGAAAATGCTTCTCAGAGTTAACATATGAGATCACTCTCATGCACCTTTGAAAAAAAGGAAATTTTTGATTCTTCAATATTATATACATATGTGACATACAATGATAAAGCCACTTGCAGCTGCAACTCAATACACTTACTTGCACTATAATATATATAATACTCATTACATGAGTCAGAGTGTGATATGGCAAAATATTTCATGAGCAGGCTAATGTATCATCAAGAGCCAGAGTTGAATGAAAAATGAAGCCTGAGAGTGAAATATCTAGCCATATCACTCAGTCTGAGTGTAATAAGTGGTTTATTCTATGCTAGATATCTTTACTGCTGTAGTTTGTACTAGATTTGGGTGTAAAGTTGGCTGTAGGGGCTCCCCACAACCCCAACTGATATTTTGGCAGCTGTTATTTATTATAGCTTCATAACCACTTGTAGGTTTGATTCAATTAACAATTAATGTTAAAAAATTCTACTTCACAAATCGCAGAGAACAATATAGCTTCAATGAAACACCAGCGCCGTATGAACTCTCAGTGTAGCTAGCTATTAAACTCAAAGAATTATATATTATTATGCACTGAACATGGAGGGCCTAATGCCTGTTGTCACATAGGAAATGCATTAAAGTAAACAGGATGTGACTTAAGGCAATAATTTCCATATCATCTGTGTTCAGAGTTATCACGTTTCCCCTCAGGTTATATGATTAAGTGTTTATCGCACAAGAAGCTTGTTACTATGGTATTCAAGCATGAGCAGTACATAATAAATTTATTATTCATTAGATACTGCAGAATACCATTCGTCTGATTGGCTGTATTTGCAGTTGTGCCTGCGGTATTGTGTAAATACTAAGCCAACGGAGGACTCGCGATATTTTCCTGTATCAAATTAATAATATATATGTTGATATGAAGATCATGCAAGTTGACATGTATCTCGCACAAGTCGATACGTGTAGCTTGTGCAATGAAACAGTAGATGTAAATGCTGTCTTCATAAGAAAGGCTAACATGCCTGAGACATTTACCTATCAGGAAGTAATTATCTGCAAGAATACAGATAAGGGTAGATAAACCTTAATAAGATAAAGCAGTCAGTCTTTTGCATTCTTAATTTCATCAGACTTTCGCTTGCTCTGTCTGTCCTTAGAATGTCTTTTTGCATGCAGTGAACCGGATGAGATATACTACTTTGAAAATTGCTGGTGGCATATCCTTGAAGTCTATAGTCCCTGATCTCTATCAGAGTTGGCTACGCTATATTTTATTGAGAATAACAATTGCCAAAATTGTTCCATTATGATTAATACTATTAGCCATCAAATTCAAATGAAGTTACTTCAAGCAAAGAAAGACAACTATTAGTTCTTTATTACTCAGACCTCTATGCTGCTTGTGGAAGGATTTAGCATCTTCAAATTTATATGCTTCACTCCCATCATCATATCGTTGTGGCTTTCTCCTGTATCGAGGCAATGCAGGTTCAGATGTCAAATCTCGAGAGATCATAAAAAAGTTCAAATGCACTCTGTGATCTCTGCCTTTCTAAAAATGCTACAGCTAGTTCTGAACTCATCACAACCTCCTGTATAGTAGTATTCTTGCTCTGCAGTCATCGGCATTCATGGTGTACTTTTCACTAAAAATAGATCAGATCTTTTGTGCGTGCAATTTTATATTGCAACTTGGGGAGTAACTCCATCTGAATTTGGTGGCTACAGTATAATTTGTTAGTCTTCTTCTTCAAGGATCATGAAGCAATACACATAAAAAATTCTTCCGTTCAAGCCATGTGCTTAAACTTTGGTGAACATTTACCCAATGTGGTCAGGTAAATTACCAGGGCTGCCCAACCGCTTCTTTGTGTGCCTACTACACAACAATATGTGTGACCCGAGAGTATTTATTACTCAGCTCGTCAGGCACGCGTGCACGTGATAATCGTTTCTGCTGATAGGATTCACATACAAATTATTCCAACACCTGAAAATTGTGTTTATCTCATTTTTTATGACCACACTGTAATTGTTTCATTTAGGAGATACAAGCTTTTGTGGACATGGCAGTGGAATCCTATCATAATAATCGTGAGGGAAGCTATGATTTCCTACTGGAGAATTCAGGAGGTTTTGTCGTGGTGGAACATTGCTCTCCTACCTATGCCCATAATGTAGGCACAGTCAAGGCATTTGGAATACCTCTCTTTGACATACCCTACAGTCCACAAATCATCATTCAAGTAAGTTAATGTGTTGGTAAACTAGAGATAATCAGTGTGTTTTTATTTCATTTTACGAGTTTACCAACACAACTTAACATTGTGGTTTAAATCTATATTGAAATTTGATTTAGTGTTAGTGACTCAGCTTAGCAACTAGAGAAAGGCAAAAGAATTAGTCACTCATAACCAAAATAAGTATATAAACACTTTCTTTGGTATTAAAACTTTTTTGCTGATGAACCAGATAGCTAACAATTTATACTTTGTCTTTAAAAAAGATTTTTGTATTGGATCTTAATAGATGAACTCTGATAAAGAGAGCTTCTGTATGCTATTTAACACAAGGATAAATGTAGCTGTAAATACAAATGTTGTCTGTCTTTTGTAGCCATTATTTCACCCTGGGGACTGTTGGGCAATGGAAGGCTCATCAGGATATGCTACTGTCAAGGTACATTTCATCACATCATTCTATGATGTTTAGTCAGACCCATGCACCATTTATAGATGAGTGGAGAAGCAATAGTGACTTCTGTCACAGTGGACCACATCCCAGAGAGCCTGAGTCCCAACAGGTCCAGGACATGTGCTCCTAATGTAACATTGACAATTCCAATCAGATCTTTTGTAATGGTATTGTGCTGTTGAAACAGGGGCTTCAAACTGCGAATGGGCACAAACGGGAGCTTGGATCTTTCCGATATGACTTGAATGGCCCAAGTATTGAGACCTTTCCTATCAATGGATGTTTAAAGTGTTGGTTAGGCATGTATGTGGTATGTAAGTTATATTCAATGTTATTATATACGGGAGGCTGCTCAGGACCGACCCTCTCAGTATGTCAGGTTTGAGTTCTCTGATAACTATGGCAATGACAATTTCACCTGCATTTATCGAATTCGTGCTCATGGACATTATTCTTAGATTTAATTTGCTTGATTTTAATTAATTCAAATAGTTTATCTTTTAGCTCACACATTTTGATTCATGCAAGTCATTATTTTTTAACTCTCCTAACTTCTTAGCCATGCATTTTGATTCATGCAAGTAAGTATTCTCCATTTTGTAAATATGTTTATGCACACAATCTTCATATTGCACATTTTGTGGTTATTTTTATAAAATTAAAATAAAGTTGAATTAGCTGTTGTAATACTTTGCATAACTTGGATAAAATATAGGATTTAGTGCATAGTTCAGTAGTCCAGCTATGAGAAGAGTCATCTCTTGGAAATAAAAAAAGATTGATTAACTGTTCAGTTATTTGTATTAAAATTTTCATGGCAACAAATTAAAGGAGAGACCAGCTTAATATCTAGGACACTAGAGTGATGCATGTACAATATTGGCATAAAAAAAGGATTCGAAAACAATGATAAGGACTTTATTACAAAAAGATCACTCCCTACACTTGCACACACACATACATAAACAAAGTATCAATAGAAGTAAAAGCAATAACCAGCACATCAAGACCTGAAAGTCCTAACTGAATGAAGTGCTAGTGGAATATAAAGTGATGCCCTCTACAAACATTTTTAATACTTGGTTGGCAATTACATCTTTTATCTATTTTTGTATTTAATTTATTGTGCTGGATAGAATAGCCAGTAATTACTGCTTATATAATTGATTTATAAATAATGGTCTGTAGCTATCAAGTTTTTGTTACTAGAGTGTTTTCACAATCAATAATTAAATAATATTTTTTGCTGTCTTTCTCTTTCTATGTCACAGTATAATTGAATATTGGTTGTGGACACCTTTGCAAGTAACAATAAGCCGCTAAACCTGTAGTCCTTCAGTATGTCAGATTTGAGTTTTCTCTAATAGCTATAATTACAGCAATTACAACTTCATCTGCATCTATCAGATTCGTGTTCATGGACTTATACTTGCACATTTTAATTCATAATTGGCTAACCACAATTTTTGTGGGTCATCTAAATAAATTTATAGCTGACATTTTAATAATCTTAAAAGATTTATATTGTGCAATGACTACTCATTGTGGACTTCATTGAGACCATATGAAAGGGGTTTAAAACGTAGCATGGGCTTTAATTATAAATACTATTCCTACCATTTTCTCAAAAATTTCACGAAATGTCTACTTTTTCTAAGCAGCAACAAACTTCTATGGCATTTACATAATTTTACTTTACTACTCCTTCAATATATGAATATAAACTTAAGAAGCAGTACATCGATCGCTGAAGAAGATTTGTCATAGTTGGAATATCTGGGAGTTGTGGACTTATACTGTACTTCTAATTTAAGCTGAAATTTAAAATTATTTATATAATAGAATTCAGGGTGAATATTAGCAACAGTTGCCACAAATTCGAACTATAAAATTTATAGCCTTTGTTAACCACAGTCAGCTCAAAAGTCATTCCTAGTGTAATAACGTGTCTATTAAATGTCAGACTCAAGCCATAGGAACAGGTATATATTAGAAGGTAAGTGCCAGCTGTGGGAGACCCTGCCATGCTAGCCATAAGAGGATCACCCATAAACAAAACTTTACTGAATATTCACTCTATGGCACTCTTTACCGTATATTTTTGTTTACTTCCGATATCACACCTTACCTAATCATTTCTGCTTTGTATCATTTCTGTATGTGTGTGCCTGGTTTTGTATACATTTAACCAGGAACATGCACAAGGTAGATTCTCGGATTTAATCTTGTGAAGAAGGGGCCAGTGTGAATGGTATTCCTGGTGGCGGCATACCATATAACCCCCACACAGCAAATTGATTGATGTAATTAAATTACAAGTAGCTAATGTTTATATGTAACTATAGTTTGATCAATGGCATAGAGTTCACTTTGACAAAGTTAATTATCTGATTAAAAAATGCATATAAAAGTATAAAAGTTACTATCTATAACAAACATGATATAGAAGTTGTACTAAACACAAACAATTGAGCATGCTATTGTTTATTACTCTCTGGTACAATGATGCTTGAGATGCTAACTCTTTAACTACAACAACAACAACAACAACCCAAAACCAAGCAAAAAATGCTCAATCAAAGTTGAAGTCTCTGCTCACACTTAATACATTTCTTAACAGCAATTGTTTCTGAATGAAACAAAGTTAATTTGTGGTTCTCTAGTCATGAAGATGTCTTCTCATTTTGACTGATCATATTGAAGTGTTTCAGGTTTGCATTCATGAACTATGACTGTTGCATTGACAATAGCAAACAACCCACATTCGTGATTCCCCTTCTATACACATACAAATATACATAATAATAATATACAATTGAAACTTTTGTTCTACACACTTACACATGCATACATACTGCCTACCTGTTGTTGAAAGTCTAGAAATCAAGATTAATGTCTCTTGTGGGCATTATGGAAGCTATTTGCAGTTCAGTAGAATCATTGATTTTTTGGTGGGCATTGTCAAGAACTTCAACTTGAGAATGATCTACTCCCATTGTACTTATTGTTAGCCAATGATTAGGATACGTATGTAAAATCGGCACAAAGTCCCATGAATTGTCTAAAAATGATTAGCTGTACCTATGGCCACATTTTAAACCTTTTAGTTTAAGAAACTGTTCTTTCAGAAGCTGTTGAGCATGTAAATACGCCCAGCAAGGAGCAAAGAGTGACTAAAATAAATAAATGTTATGAAAAATAGCAATGGACGCATGCGTGCGCGTGTGTCCAGCTTTTTTATACACAGGGAACATGCACACACAAACAAACTACAAAAACAAACAAGTGACCATGACACAGCAAAAATACAACAACATATAAGTTCTAAAACACGCACAACATTGATTTGAGTTCTAATGCTCGCACAACACATACAAAGCTGCTAATAAACAAAATAAGTATTTATGATCCACACACACACAGTTCTATGTTCAAAGTTCTTCAGTCTTCTTCTCCTCTTTGTTGACTTCATCTCTTGTCTCCTCCCTCACAATATCTTTATCCTTCTTATCTAGACCCAAATCTGACAGCCTCTCTGCAGAAGTCTTTCTAAATGTAAAAATACAAATACTATACTTATTAGCTTAACAGAAATATTTCCATGTAGATTATTTTTTGTTGAAAACTGCCTGAAAGAGTCCATTGACAACCACAACAATAAACAAAAAGCAAACAAAGGAAGTTTTTAGAATCATTTTGCTAAATTTGTTGTGAATAGTTGACTCAACCAGAAAGAAATTCAGTAGCCTACAAACAGCGTAAACTGTAAGTCTGTGCAAATATTCATAGCATTTCAGTTTTTTGTCAAAACTCAATGTGCACAACAATCTTTTATCTACTCCAGTTGTTTTTTTTTGTTTTGTTTTTCTTCAGAATAGCTAAAGTAACAGGCCTTTCCTGCTGTTGAGCATTTTTCTTCTCCACTTGTTACAACAAAATGTTTATTAATTGGGTCACTCCGTACTCAATACTGAAACATGGTAAAATCTATGTATATTTGTGTTAAGAATGATAGTTATTAATTAACAGATTTTGGCAAAAACATAGCTCTTGGTGATCATAATAAGCTATGCTGTAAAAATGAATCATATCATATAACCATGCTTAATGTGTCTAATTTTTAGCCCATAACTGCCTGCCTATAGAGCTATTGTTCTAGCTATCTGGGTCCTTATTTAAAAACCTAAATTGGCAAATAATTGGCTCTCATGTTTTATCAGGTAGATGTGACACATTACCACACTACTGTTAAATGTAGCTCCAATTAAATTGCTCATTTTGATTTAGTTTTTACTAACTTAGGTGGAGACTGTGAAGCAGTTGGAGCATTGGTGAAGGGTTTGTCAACTGATTGAAGCTCCTGGGTCATTTGTTGAAGCTGCTCAATCACTTGTTGAAACTGGTGTGTCACTTGTTGAAGCTGCTGGGCAACTTGTTGAAGCTGCTGGTGCGATTCACTGTTGATAGAGAGCAGGTTAGAGAATCAAACACAAAATTGGTGCATACTATTATGCCAGTATGTTCTATAAGGTGCACATTAGCTTTTAGCATATGCTTCAAAACACTATTTCACATTTAGCCAATTAGTTATATTTAAAGCAGGAGATATAGACAAAGGAGGAGAAGAGATACTATGAGCTGGAGAGAGGAATAAGAAAAGCTGAGATGGCTCAGGAAGAAAGAGAACAGAAGAGGGAAACCATAAATACCTTATGCTACTGCATTCCAAATTTTCAAAAAGTAAGTACATTAAGAACCACTCTGTGGGAGTGTACTTACTAGTTTGTTATATGTATCATTGAAGAGCATAATGAGACCTGCATATTTTTGATGTAATACATTTTACTTACTTTGTTTTTGGCAATTTTTTCACAATGCTGAGTATTTTTTGGGCAATGAGCAAGTCTTGTTCTCTATTGTCTTTTTCAATGATTTCACTCTTAATACCTAGCTCATCATGCTCCAGCTCTGCTTCGGTAAAAATCTGCATAAAAGACCTTTTTTGTCTCATTATCAGGAAATATGTGACCATTGCTGTTAGAAATAGGAAGACAGTCTGATAGATTGAGATTAAATGGTTGGCTGCATTGTCAATTTCATCATCAATTGGAAGGAAGTAATAAAGGAGAACATTAAATGCCATGTAACCTGAGAAAAGTGGTAGTACCAGTACAACTTTTATCAAGCCCAAGGCTATCAATGGAAGCTTGCAACATTTCTCTCCAAAATGTGAAATTACTCTTAGCATCCCATAAAAGAATATAATAACAACTCCATAAATCAACGCAACACTAGAAGCGTGAAACAAGTTGTGAATGAAAGCAATGACTATGTAGTTGAAGTGATTGGCCAATCCACAAAGAGGAAACAAGTAACTGTAAACACAAAACTTCCAAATTACAGTTTCTGATAAAAAATAACGTTTACAGAAATTTACAGCTTTTGATGACAAGGAACATTGTTTATTGATTAAACAAAACGCTACCACAGTCATAATACTTGCTATCGCTATACATAGAAAAAGTGTTGCGATAAAGTACAGACAAATTCGTGTAATAAGTTTATGATATTTATTATGTAAGGAAAAAGGAATAACACTTGCGACAACTAAAATGCATGTCACAACAATAAGCGTTAAATACAAATAAGCATTTTTCTTTATATAGCATATGATCATACTAATAACAGTGGCAACCATGGCACAGAATATGCAGAAATCCACCATGAATGTCATCATTGGGAAAGCGCTGATATAGTGTTGTCTACCAGTATTATTATTCTCTATGGAAGTAATAGTTTCCACTTCCTTATTGAGATGACGTTCTGTTTCAGTTGAAAACTGCACAGCAGCAGATGACATAGCTATCATGTAGACAGTTAATAAAACTGATACTAAAAACTGGTCTTGTAGATCCTGTTTAAGGCGTTTGGCATTTTTGTCTTTTTTCTCTAAGGTTTGAGCTATATATGCCATTCGATTATTAGGAGCATAATCATTGAAGTAAATTACAATTATCAATATTGAACCAATTGTGAAAATTGGAGTGATCGTAAATGATGCAGCAAATACATTGCTGTGTATGTGATTAGATGTTTTATGCCATTTATTTATAGTGTCCACCGATTGAGCTACAGGATTGTAGTCATCGGAGATCGGAGTCATAATGGAAGACCTTATTGCATACAATTTCAGCTGTACACATAGAAGAAATGTTTATGTAATTGCACTTATAGTGTATGTATGTATGGATGCAAATAAGTGTGCAATTAAGTAAATCAGTCAGTCTGTCAGTAAATAGGTACATATATACATATACATTCATGTAAGCATGTATCAGAATATGCAATATGCTCATATTATATACATAGTAATAGAACTCAACCTGGGGCAGATTTGACTACTGCTAACCCATAATATAATTACTGGCCAGCAACGCATGCAATCTATGCATATGCGTTATTATAGATCATGTCACCCATCATTATCTTATCCATTATCTGTTTACTTTTCTGCCACAATTCTATCCTCATTCCCTGCTGTGGCAATATAGCGGACTAATAATATTTATATCTAATAAGTGTCATGAATATCTGGGGTTAGGAGAATAAGAAGTTACATAGTATGTACTTGTGTACATGGACAGTGGCATATGTGATTGAGAATTGAAATTAAAGACTATTTGGTTGGTAACTTTTGAGCAGTGTCAAGCAGGCAACCTTAATTTACTTGGTCAAAGCTCCCTAAATTATAATCCTAGATTTAAGCATGCTGTTAAAAAAGTAATTAAACTTTGACTTCAGTGATCTGCTATAGTGCACTACTGTTCAGGACCCACCTGAACAAGGAGCGTCATGAACAATGAATGGACTTGCAAACTCCCTTCTCCAACAGTTAATTAGCACTCATTAACATCAATCTTCACTCTTTCAATAACTTACCTTACCTGATCACTTACTATTAATGATATTCATGATGTGACTGAACCATTCAGTTTTGTGTCACCTTCTTTCAATAAAATGTTCTGTACTTGTATGTTCTTATTCATTCTGAGTTAACCTAAACCTGGGCTAGACATAGTGTGGGAGTACGCGTTTTGGGGAACCAGCTCAAGGCTGCAAGCTAGCGCCAGCGGCTGCGAGTTGGTCATTCTCTGCGTCATTAGGCCTCAGAACCGGGTCCTTCGAGCGTGGCAACTTCAGCCACACCTACCTCAATCAATTTCACCATCGCTACCACCAAAGCTCGGGAATTTACGCCTCCCGAACAACTACACTTAATAAGAATATGGAAACAAATTTCCTATACTAGACCCCATTCACAATTCTGAGGTTAGGTTCAAGTTATAATTACTTCACTGTCAACACAATAATTCCATAAATGGTCAAGAACCTTGAAGCAAATAATATCTTCAACTGTAACAAAAAGTATATAATTTGAAGTACATGTATGGAAATTATATTGTCTCAATTGTAAGTAACTTCGCAAAAAAAGTCTCAACTACCAAGGTTATAACCTATACATACTCACCAAACAACTATAGATTCAAACGATAATCAGATATTTCTTGTTTTATTACATTGAATAAAGTAATAATGGTAGTATAATAAATGATATCATGTTACTACCATGCCATCAGTAAAGTGTTTCCATACTTGTCATAGAACTTACTCTTTGGGTGAGAAGCATAAAATTATCATCACTGACATCGTAGCAGCTGGAAGGGAGGTTCAGTGTCACTTCAGAAGACTGTGTATTTAAATCTGAGAAAAACAGTGAAGTAAATTGGAAAACATGAAGCGGATGAAGGAAGTAAAAAAATGCATTCGACCAAATCCAAACTTTTTCACCAGATTCAAACTTGTAGCGAACAGTTACAAAAGAAGGTGGAGTGTTGTCTGGAGGAAAAAAAGTTTTTTGAACTTCAACTATATTATCATCATCATCAATGACATGAGCCACTAATTTCATGAAGGTTGAGCAGTTATTGTCATTTCCATTCTCAGCTGATACTGCTTGCTGACTCAGACAAACAAGAACAGAAAGAGAGAGGACTTGAAGCAACATCATATTCGGACACCAAATAGGCAATTCCAGGTATAGGTATTACATACTAACAGTCCCACCTACTTTTTAACCCACCCTATCCCAGAGTATGAATAATGTCTAACTTAATTCATAACCAGTACTTACTTGAATAAAGTGATATGGTATGATTTGTCATTCCCAGGTGGTTATATTGTGTAATTCTGTGCCTCAGTCTACGAGGGTAATACTTTAAGTGTTTAATTGAAGCATCATTTTAATTCTTCCCTGCCACACCCTGGCACTTGATGTACTTAACCATGGTGTTTCTTGATTCCCTTCTCCTTTGTCTACCTCCCCAGCTCCTTCGCATCTCTGTCCTTTCTGTGTATTTTCTTTCACTTCTACATTGATGTAGTTACACCAGTCAGCAATTTTCACGTTCTCTTGGTGCTTCTTTCTGCCCATGATTTGTGATGGAATCCCCCAGGATTATGGTTAGCTACTGTAACTCTTTCCCAACTCAATCCAGCAAATGAATTATTGGGGGAAAAAAGTTCATACAATAGGTTAATGAGGCACATTGGAGCTGAAGCTTGAATGGTAAGCATGTGTGATGACTAGGGCTATCTCTGCCTTTTCTTTTATTGTCTTGTAGGTTTAACTATTTATAATTATACATATAATTTGATCTATAAATTAGAATCCTGTCATGTGAGTCTTCTACCTGGCACAAGATATACATAAGCACTACAGCTAGCCCTCAAAATGCTTTTAGCCAAAACATGAATTAGGAGGTGAATACGTAAACCGTCCAATCAAAATTAGTTTTTTGTGCGTTTCCCCAATAGCCCCGGTACAAGTCGGTTCCACCCTCCGTTCGGTTGCAGTTAGTCTCACACGATAGCCAGACCCTTTACCCGCTACACGGCAGCGGGTAAAGGGTGCTAAAAAGTCGTATTCCGCATGTCCGTGGACACGCCCCTTTACACGCGAAGTTGGTTTGCAAAAACGCACGTAGACAGCCGAGGGTGTGACAAAATGTTGCGACCATTTTTAGCGTATAGGTTACCGCCCCCTTCTGTGATCTGGCCAGAGAGAGTTCTGAGACTTTCTAAAGAATTTTCGAGGTTCGAGGTAGTTATGTAATAACTAGCTATTTGATTTTTTTTATATCGTGCAGGTATTTTTTTTGCTAACACTACCTATGGCTCAGGAATTTCAAGAGATGAGTGGCTTTAGTGTATGTCTTGGTAGCAAGAAAATGAGCAACACTTGGTGTTGGCACAATGAAGTAAGTTAGTAAGAAAGAAACATTGCAGAGGCAGAAACGACATAATGAAGAGGAGGTGGAGGGGTTTAGATAATCACAAGTCAGGTTGAGCTGTGGCAGCTTATTACCTCGTGCAAGCATAGGGGCAGTGTGTAAAGCAATCAGTTTGTTTTGTCCGTATATATATGTGTGTGTATGTGTGTGTCATGTTTTTTAAGTTGGCGTTACAGTCACAATTTTCAGGCCAATATGTCACTCTGCCATGCTTACCTCTTCTTTAGTCACAATTTTTCTCTTTACTACTATAATATAGAGAATACCTAACTAGCATGCAAATGTATATGTGCTTATGACGGTAGCTAAGAAAAGGGTCAGCGAATTTTAGTTAGTTTGGCGTTGCCGACCCTTACCTTGCTGTAATTGGTGAGTGGGTGAATTGTCACTCTTTGTAACATAAAATCATGCTATTGATCCAATCCAATTTTTTTCCTGGTGTGTGTGTGTGTGTTTATATGTGTCATGGCTCCCATCAAAGCTGTTGTTTTTTTTTGCATTGCACACATTAGTTGGCGTCCAAATATTGAGCTTTCCAAGGTTTTTCGCTGTAGCTTTAGCTGTTCAAGTGTGACCTTACTGTTTCCTCCACAGTAAGCATATATATCATACATTTTATAGATTTAAATTGATCTTTTCCCGATGCCTTATGTGCACTGTATCAGGTAAGGTACTCTTTGTAGGGCTATGTGTCAAGCAGCGGACCCTGAAGAGCACTGCTAGTGGACTAACTATATCCAAAAACAGAAGTTGGTACTGTGTTTCTTCTGCGCTACAAGCTTCTGAAGCCTCAAGTTTAAAATCCAAAACTCCTCCGACGGTACCGCCGCTGGCGAGCTGATTCTTTGTCCTCGGCCTCATTAGCTGATTGTCTTCAAAAGCTTCGTTTTAGTTTTTCTCTAATCTTTTTCATTTTGTCTAGTTGATTGTGTTCATTTGCTTTTCTCAGCAGTGCGCCGGCATTTTTTTCTTTAAAGAAAAATTAAAACAAAGGTTTTGTTCGCAAGGTCAAAGTCTACCTGTATATGTGACCGTCTACAGGAAAATCGGGCACAACGCGGCCCCGACGAAAATTTTTTTTTTGCACTTACACACTCCTCGGCAAGCAGATATTAAGCTCTCCAAGTTTTATCGCCGTAGCTTTAGCCATTCCCGCTATATATCACCTAACCCTTCCCTTCGTTAGGCTTATTTAATACAATTTTAAGAACTAAATCGATCATTGCGACGTCTACGCATGCCGCGTTGTGCCCGATTTTCCCATAGACGGTCACATATGAAGTTTGGAGTCATTCCCCATTCTTAGATTCTGAGGAGTTACACAAAATAGGTTTCAGAACTAAAATAAGACCTCGCGATCTTTCGGAGAAGCTGATTGCTGACAAACCCCGCCCATTACCTGATTGGTTTAATTTTCGCGGGAAAGTAAGTTGCAACAATTGGCACAGTCTCCGGGCCGCCCGCTGGATTTTCCAGTCTCCTGCGCTCCTCTCTCTCTCGCTAGTTGAGAGTCCTAGTGGAGTTTGAACGAGGCGATATAGTAGAGATTATTTTTGTAGCCAACTTTTGTTTTTAGTGATTGTAAATAGTGTTCCATTCTGGCATCCAAAGGTAAACAACTTATTGCCAACTGGATTATACAGTCATTGTTTGAATAAGCTTATACACTAGTGCATCATTTATTTAGAATGTACTATTGATTTCATTGGATATTTGCATACTCAATATCTTCATTTTTTTTATATACATTATTCAGTATTTAGCTATATCACAATAGTCATTATAAACATAAAAATTAATCACATAATCAGTTATTATCTGTTGTATTCTATGAAGTTGGTACTTCTGACATAAGTATTTTCTACAAGAATAAAAAATATTGAAATATGCAGTCATTAGTGTAACTATTTATTTACCTGTCATAACTAGGAGATACTGTGGGGCACTGCTAGTCACAGATCTAGTGGTATACAAGAAGAACAAAGTACTGATTCAACAAAGCTATAGAGCTACTGAGAAACAAGGAGCAAACAGCTGTACAGGGGCGGAGCCACGCGGTTAGGTTTATCAATTGTGGGCAGGAAGCTTTAGAATTGTAAGCTAAGTTAGTGGTGTTGTTCAATTATTGTGAGCATCTGGCATTTCTAATGCACGCGCGTTGCTATGTCGCAGCACCCTTAAAGTGGTAAACAATTCAATTTTTTTTGGAATGATGCAGGTAAAGATCGATAAATCAAAGGATTTCTGTTTAGTGGATTATGGGATGGGATCGTTCTCCTAGCAAACACAAGAACGTGAGGGTCAAAGTACAAAATGACATATGTACATCCAAACATAAACAAACACCCCCAATTTCAATTGCGTTACCCCTGTAAGTGTCTCGCTCGCTCACTAATAATATATGTAAATCAGAGTTGTAGGAAGCCAAATCAAGTCGGTACGGTCATTATAACCACACCCACTCATTCATTAAATTACTGAATTTGATTAATAAAAAAGACAATCTAGAAGTTTATTTTTCATCAAATGAATAAGATTTTAGTCTATGTTGTGAGTTTCCAATAAATTCATTCGCCACTGTAATCACTCAGAACAATTCAGTACAAGCAAATACATTATATCACAATGCAAATAATTTTTATGAACAATCAGTAGAGGTTCATGTCAAATAGATGATTTTTTAATTTTTAAAATTATAATTATATTATGTAGAGTGTCTATATTGTATAGCTAACACAGCTACTTAGACATTTAAAGCAATCAACACAATAAACTAACAACAACAAACTGTAACAAAAAACAATAACAACTGAATCCACCATAATCAGAACTTACAAATTTTTGCGGCAGTCAGAGCTTTATTTTATTTTATTTAAACATTTTTAGTATGCGTAGCAAAAAATTACAACAGCAGACTTCTTGTAGTGCAAAAATGGACACTTTGCAAACCAACTGTACTAGAAGAACCTCTGAACCACATTTGTTTTTCCAAAGGTCACTTTGAAAAACCAAGGGTACCAGATATCTGAGGGCACCAGATATCTTCCAAAATGCTAGCTATTGGCCATTTACTCCCCACAAAAACATTTTCAACTGCTCGATTTCAACCCACTTGAATTAGACGATGACCTTGAATTAGACCACTTGAATTAGACGAGTACCGCTTGCTGCAGTCTCATACTATATTGAATTGAATTATTGTTTAAGAAAATTATTACTATCAGGAGATGTGGAGTTAAATCCTGGACCCTATCGTGAAGGTTGGTGATTAACATTTTTACCATATATATGATTGCAGCATTAAGTTTTTAAAACACAATATGTACAAAACACTAGACTGTGTTTATGTTAATACTAACAATTTTTCTATCAAATATCCAGATTTGAATACTTTACCAAGTTTATTATTTCCTCCCTCCTTTGTTTCTGTCTTCTGCTTCAGTGAGGGAGCTCTCCTACGAACCGCCTTTCTCTTTGATTTAGAATGCTTGACCAAGTTATTGTTATCCCTTTTCTTGATTGTAGTTTTAAAATCCTTTAGTGTCGTCATTCTTTCCTTACCAATTTTACAAAATTTTCCTTATCATCTCCTAACAGATTTTCCTAGTCATTATTGAGGTAACTCAATTTGACGACTGAAGAAGAGGACTGCGTAGCATTTCAGCTGAGCTTATGAATTATTCATACGACAACACCGCTGCTTGTTTAGACTAGCACACTTCAGAAGGTGCTACAGAACTGTGTGATTAACTGGCTTAGTTTTAAGTACATTTTGTGATGCAGAATAAGCATTAATGGCATTGTACACCGGGTATAGTATTTATAGAAAAGTCATAGTTCCTATGGCTAGATATTGTCTCAATAATAACTGTAACTTTTATAAGTACACTTCTCTTGTCACTTTCTGGAACTGAACCACCACACTGATAAGGGCAGTCCAGACTTCCATGCAGACTTGGATTCCGTTAGCAGGATTAAGCTAGATTGGATTATAGCTACTAAGCTTTTTCTTTTCTTTTCCAATGTGACAATATGATCAGGTGATGTGGTAAGCAAGTGATAAGAATGGACAGGAAATGAATGTTAGTGTGACAGGGAATATTTACAAGCTCTATAGGCCAGAACAGCATATGCTTTCACTTTCAATTGCTTCTTTGGAAAGATCAAGCCAAATAATTTGTCACATCTTAAACACATACTGTTCAACAATTTGAATGTCTATGTGCCTGTACTTGATTCACTATTGACTGCCAGACTTATGAACCAATGGAGAGATGGAGAGAGTATTATATTCATATATATAGACTAGCAAGTACCCTGCCACACAGTGGCATTTGATGTAGCTACTAACTTTTGTAAATGCAATAGCATAAGGTAATTTTATGCATTCTTATATCCTCTACCAATTATTTTAGTTGCATCATTTTTTCACTCCTGCTCTCTTTCTTCCTTAACTCTCTCTTCTTTTCAGCAGCTCTTTCTTGTTGAGTCATGGATTCCCTTTTCTTCTTTTCTCTACCTCTTTTTACTTCTCAAAATGTCTTTCTATTCATGATTGTGGACTTTAACTTTGTGAAAGTGTTGCCTTCCCTTTTGAATGCTTTATGATCTTTTGCCATCCCCGGCTGCTCTCAGTATGTATCGGAGCAAGCTCACACGCCATCATCATCGTTTCTACGGTCGATGCTTTACGGACCAGTTTTGACCAGCTTCACCAACCTGGATCAGCTCTATTCATGAATGCATACACCGTCATCATCGTTATTGACAGACAAGCATATTATTATACTAGTGATGTACATGAGCACAAATAGCAAGCAAGCCTGTGCACAATCAAAACACTTCAGAAGAATCTATCAGTCCATTTTTGAAAGTATACATACATAGCCATTGTGACCATACTTTGTCTAAAAAATGCAGAACTACTTTCTTACCATAATTTCCTGAGTACTGGTATTTTCTGTAGTCTCTAATATTGCATTCTGATTATCTGAGCTACCAGTAGCTTTTAACAACAAGACAGCTACTAAAACATCCGAGTTTTTTAATTACATCTGGTAACGGTCTCAATACCATAGTAACCTTTCGCCTTAACATTTGCAGTCTGAAAAAACAAGAAGTTCTAAAGAATTACTACACGGTATTGAGTCTAACAGTAAGTTTTATTACTCAGTGTGTCTTGTTGCATTTATAAACATATAATACAAAGGGGTAAACAATTAAATTTCCATGAATGATACAGGATCGCTAAACCGAAAGATTCTGTTTAGTGGAGGTGTATGTGGAGGGTAGACCACGAAGCAAACTAAAAAATGCAAGGGTCAAAGTACAAAATAACATATGTTCGTCTACACATATATAAACAAACAAATATCCCTGATTTTAAATTGTGTTGCAACTGATAGTGTCTCACTTGTATCACTCGCTGCCAATTACTAACAAGTATCCAACCACATGGTGGCACTTGACGTATTGCAAAGTAAGAATACAGTACCGCAAGTTATCTTGTTCAGTTATCATTCTCTACCATTGGCTAGGGTTATATAAGTTTCTTTCTCCTGCTCTCTTATTTCTGAACTATCTTGGCTTTTCTTATCCCCCACTTTTCTTTCATCAGTTCTTTCTTCTTGAGTCATGGAGTCCCTTTTCCTTTGTCTACCTCTCCTGATTCGGAATCTCTGTCCTACTATCATAATTGTGGAAAACTTTTGCTTTCTTTTTCGTAATTTTTGAAACTGCCACTGCCTTTACTGTTGATTCCACATGCTTTTTAGTTACAATTGATCGCTCGCTTTTTACCTTCTCTTACGTTCTTTTTAAACTGCGCTGCTTCCCTTGTCAATTCCAACTGCTTTTTAGTTACAATTAATCGCATTTTACCTTCTCTTTCGTACTTTTGAAACCTACACCGCCTTCCCTCGTCTATTACACCCACTTTTTAAAATTAACCACTTTCTACTGAATGACCCATCATGTAATGACGTTGCTTTACCCAAACCATTTAAAGCTCATGAATTATTCATGAATACACATACCGTCGGTCACCGTCGTCATCGTCGGTTGTAATCGTTACTGACACACAAGCATATTATTATATCGATATAGCTACTAGCAAGTACCTGTGGAATATGGAAATTGAACTTTGAACTTAACCATTATTATTATTGTGTGGTCATTTATCATATCCTGTGTCTGTGATTATATATGGTATATACTTGTTGATAAGAGAACATTCTATTACTTGGACTGAGTATTATCTTACATGGTGGCAGCAGTGGGATACAATGGCTACATCCCTTCAGCTACAATCTTTGACTTCAGGGACACCAAGGGATTGAACGTTATTTGCAGAGGATCAGGTCTTCAGTATGGTGGCCAGACATCACTAGTCAGCTAAAGCAAATGGTAGAGTAATGCCATACTTGTGCCAAGCGATCTCGACCAAGGAAGAAACCCCTGATACCCACTGAGTTACCTGAATATCCCTGGCAAGTAGTAGGGATGGATCTTTTTGAGAAAGATGGTAATCATTATCTCCTATTAGTGGACTATTTCTCCAAGTATCCAGAAGTAACTAAATTGTCTGCTACTACTACATTAACTGTGATATCAGTATTGAAAACAATGTTTGCAAGGCATGGAATCCTGGAGGTTGTTCGCAGTGATAATGGGCCGCAATATTCTTCACACAAATTTGCTGTGTTTGCAGATTCTTATGGTTTCCAACACTGCACAAGTAGTCCTCACTTCCCACAGAGCAATGGCCAAGCAGAAAGGACAGTTCAGACAGTCAAGAGACTCATGAGCAGCTCATCAGATCTGCCTTTGGCATTGTTGTCACACAGGGCAACACCACTTCCATGATGCGAACTTAGTCCAGCAGAGCTCTCCATGGGAAGACAACTTCGAACAACTGTCCCACAGCTCACAAAACACCATATTCCCGACTGGAAATACCTATCCCAGTTCCAACGAAAACGTGTGGAATACAAGAAAAAACAAAAAGTGTACTTTGACATCTGACACCGCACCAGAGAAGCTTGGGAGATACCAGATGGAACTGATGTATGGATGAACACTGGTTCTGAACCAGTCAGAGGCAACCTCGATTTATGTGGTTAGCACTCCCTCTGGTGGTGTACGTCAAAACCGAAGTCAACTCAATATAGTGCCTCCTATGGATACCTCGGAATCAACTCAAGATCAACCATTGGAAGCACCACCTACCATGCCATGTTCCCCCAAGATTATACAGACTCGTTCCCGAACTGGAACTGAAATAGTCACGCTCAACTATCTGCGCTACTCACATTTCTAGGAAAGGGAGATGTGGAGTATGGACATTGAACTTTGGACTTAACCATTATTGTTATTGTGTGGTCATTTATCATATCCTGTGTCTGTGATTATATATGGTATATGCTTGTTGATAAGAGAACATTCTGTTACCTGGACTGAGTATTATCTTACAGTACCCTGCCACATCGTGGTGCTTGATGTATAACTTATGCTAATTAGGAATGCAATAGCATATAGTATATTTTATTCATGGTTTTCCTCTCCTGCTCTTTTTCTTTGTGAGCCATCTCAGTTTTTCTTATTTCTTTCTTCAGCTTATTAATTCCCTTCTCGTTCTTGTCATCCCCATATTGTACTATGAGTGTATAAAATGTTTATTCCAATGAACCTCTATGATATATTCCAAAACCATTAAGGTTCAGAGGTAACTCCACCATACTTCTAAAAATTCAGTTATCTAGAACCATGCATGGGCATGTTGAAGTGTTCAATATGTAGCAATGAATAAAGGGAAAATATTGAATGCTTACGTGGTGTGGAAATATTCAAAGAAAATATCCAATCTATAATACTTACATTGCCCCTACCTTGTACAAAGAAAAAAGGCTAAGAGAGTAATGTACTTTCATATATTTATTCACAATTAGCAGAACTCTCTCAGGTTTAATATATGGTAATGTAACATTTAAATGTTGTACATATACATAATATATGTTGGTTAGTTTGTCAGGGTTAGGCTGATCTATATTTGTGATTGTGCACAGGAAAATTGGGTACAACGCAGGCCCGAATCTTTTTTTTGCACATACACATTTGTCGGTATCTAGATACTGAACTTTTCAAGTTTTCTAGTGGCAGCTTCAACTGTTACCTACATCATACTGGATCAAATACATTTTAGGGGGTATATTAATTTTCCTGACGTTTACATGCACCGCTTGGTGCCTGATTTTCCTGAAGTATTGAAATTTACAGGAAGTAGAAATAATTTTAGTTATCTTGTAACATTTGTATTATCCAGTTTTAAATTATTATAAGTACATCTGTATACTTTTTTCATAGATCTTATGGCTGAATTAGTGAAAGACTTGATCGGAGTACGACACAAATACGAGACATTTGGAGTTGTTCTTGGAATATCTATTGATACAATAGGAACTTATGAAAGTGATTTTTGTCGTGATTCTAGCAAAATATTTGTTCACATTTTAGACCACTTTATGAGTAACTTTGCTGAAGATGTTTGGTTGACTAAAATATGTGATGCACTAGATGCAATAGAAAGGAAGGACTTGGCTTTAATGGTTACAAACAAATATATAGCGCCTCGAGGTAATCTAGTGAGGTCAATTATTATAGTGGTACAACATTGTGTTAGAGTAATGGTGCAGTACAATTTGCTAGTGATTTTGGCTCTCTATAGAAATAGTTAAGATTTTAATGAATACATTTCCAATTTCTATGGGTATGTTTATATCTAAAAGGGTGATAAATTTAATAATGTGATCATCTCATAGTGCTCTCATGTAAAACAAATTACCTACATTTTTAGATATTTTAATTTTACCATAAAATTTGCACAAATCTGACATAATTGTGGAATCTAACAATAGTTAAACCTTGTTTATCAGTCATTGAATTTATATAGTCTAGCTCTTCAAAACATTGCAAATTTGAGCTTTAGATCCACAATAATGTCAGATTTGTGCAAACTAATACTCACATTAGTATTTAGCTACAGAAAATTCTATTTTACCACCACACTGTAATACTACATGCTGTATTATTAGATATGTAGTAAAAAAAATTATGGGCCATTGAGATAGTATGTCTCTACATGGGCAGACACATTATTCTTAGAAATTTTAAGTTAATTTTGACAGCTATGATTAAAGAAATTCTTTTTATATGAAATTTAGGTAAACTACGCCTTCAATTTTAAATTCAATTTCACTATCCTCATATAAACAGTTTTATATAAAGCTCCTGCGTATTTGTTTTTATTGTTTTAGTATCTTCTGTAATATCACTGACGAGTTCCTCCACAGCACCTGGTACTTCTTTACAAGCCACACCCATCACTAATTCTATCAATGCGGAGCAGGAATTGCCTTGTATACATGATGAAGGTAAAGTAAATGGAGAGTGAGTGAGAAACTCAGCGGTAACACAATTGAAAAATCAGAGATATTTTTTTGTTTGTTTATATGTATATTTTGAAATATGTATATCATTTTGTACTTTGATCCTCACTTTTTTGTGTTCACTTGTTGGTTGAACCCTTCCCATAGTCCACTAAAGAGAATCTTTTGTTAGCAATCCTTACTTGTAAAATCCAAAGAAATTTAACTGTTTACTCCTTTGAATTAGGGTGCTTATGATATGAATATTGTGGGATACATTAGGTCTTACTTACAGAGTTAATGTGGTAAGTTATCCTGCTTAATGCACTGTTTGCCATAGTTACCTCTATGTAACAGTATTGTTCTTATCCAGTGAACAACTGTGAAAGTGTTGTGTGTTATAGCTATTGCTTAGCTAATTAATGGCACAATAATCTTTAAGCAAATATAAATAATGTAATAGCTTCTAAACACACAGCTTTTTAGGCTCCCCCCCCCCCCCCCCCAATCCCCCAGTTTTGGTACTACAGAGCAGTAAGAAAGTCTTATTTAAGGGTTGGGCTTAAAACTGTGTAGTAATTCCTTAAAAATGCTTATTTTTCTTCAAGTTATGTGGCAAGTGATGGCATAGAAAACTATTTATTGTACATGTTAATCAAACACTTCAAGATGTTCCAAGCTGTTAGGTCCTGACGGCTAGTGGCTTGTGTGTGCACTCTGCAATTGATGATTAGTTCGAACCATGACAAATTGCTTTTTTCCCCCAAATTCCCCACCCCCCTCCCCTTTGTAGAACATGTTTACCATTCAGGTAATGATGATGCTTTACCAACTCTGAAGTACTCAACAATTATAATACTAATGATACTCTTTGATATCAACCCAAAGTTAAACCATACACTTGATTGCTAGGAAACAAATACACACCAAAAGATTAAGTAATTATTTCTGCTTACAAAAACTAATGATTGCTACATACTTTTTAAATAGATGAGGCTGTGTGATTTTTTTAAAAAGTACACAGCCTCACACAGTGAGAAAATAATATTAAATGAAAACTAGCAAATTATTCTTGTTCTAACAGTCAATAAATATTGTGAATTAATACTTAAGTTAAAAATGAGCTTTGTTAAGTTTTAATTAACAATATTGGCTGTTAGAATGAGAAAAATTTGCTATTATTATAATTATTTCAGCCGAGTATGACTGAATCATTAAACGAAGCTATTGCCTTTGCACAATAATATGATAGAGGCTAATTATTTTAACCATTTTAAGTGTTACTTTTGTGATGCTTTGTTTAGATGAAATGACACTATATGCTCATATTGGAAATCCAAATGATAAAAATTATAAACCAGAATTTAAAATGGAAACTTACAATCTTAATAAGGAATATTGTGATATTCGAGAAGAATTGTACCAGTATATTCATAACAATGATGGTGTCGTTGATGATTTACGTTCTGTGGTACAAGATTGGTTACCTTGTGGTACAGTGTGGAAGAATGACAGATTTGACATAACAAATAAAGACAACTTGGAAGATTATGACTTGAGAAAGTTGTGGAGAACATTTTCAAGTTACAGTTCTTTCTTTAACTTTGAGCTTCTTGAGCGAGTTATACGCAGAATTGGTTTTGAAAAAGGTAAATATATGATAGAATGTTACAGAGATAGATTTGCCAGTTACATAAAAAATAGAGTAACAAAATGTCCGTCAGGAATTGGAATGAAGGGAGAAAATCATGTTAAATTATTAGTGAAGCTGGATGCAGATTTTGAAAACTGTAAGATGGATAAATTAAAGCTACTTGGACAAGATATATGTAGGATTTTGAAAGCAGATCCTGAGAAGCTACAAGTAGAAAAAGTTGAAATGGGATGTGTTTGTGTTACTTTTCACTTGCACATGTCTGCAATACCAGATGGATTCTGGTTAACAGAAGATGAAATCACTCAATTCCGAAGTCTTCAGTACATGAATGCAAAGATACTAAACCTTCAGTGTGGAGACATAGACTTCATTATAGCTGATATTGGTAAGAAATCTGCAGATTAAGAAGCTGCATTTCAATATATATTTTCCTTAACTAATAAGAGTATACTGTAGTGGTTGGCCATTAGTGAAAATTACAATATACAGCTATATGGTTGCATTTTAAAACCACAATAATTATATGCTAGCAAGTACCCCGCCACATAGTGGCGCTTGATGTATTGCAAAGTGAGAATGCAGTAGCACAAGTTATCTTGCTCAGTTATCATTCTCTACCATTGGTTAAAGGTTCTGTAGAATGCTTCTACTAGCTATCAAGTCTTTTCCCCAGGACAACAACATTATTTTCCAGTAAGGAGAAATGATAGTAACTGACTGAATCCTAGAGTCTTGTTGGTTATATTACTGTGTGAGGTGATTGTGTTTCTGCTATGGAATGTGATGTGAATGTAAATGCAAATGGAAACCTGAGTGAACATAAATTAGCTACTTAAGTGAAGTCAATCAAAGTTAAGTGGAGTTCATTGGAATTCACAACAGTTCCATGAGTTTCCCTCTCCTACTCTCTTTTTTCTGAACTATCTGAGCTTTCTTCTACACCACCTCTCCTATCTTCAGTTCTTCCTCTTGAGTCATAGAGTCCCCTTTTACTTAGTCTATCTCTCCTGCTTCTGAATTTCTGTCCTACTGTGAGAAACTTTTGTCTTCTATTTCGTACTTCCTTTCTTTTGAAAACTAACCCCCGCCTTTACTCGTCGATTCCACCCGCTTTTTAGTTATAATTAATCGCTTGCCTTTTTGCTTTCTCTTCCCTTCCATTTAAAGCTACACCACCTTATCTCGCCGATTCCATCCATTTTTCAGTTACGATTAATCGCCTTTTACCTTCTCTTCCGTACTTTCACCTTCCTTTTTGAAACCTACCTTCCATCGTATCTGTTGCACCTGCTTTTTAGATGTAACCAGCACGTTCTACAGAATGTGATGACATTTTACCTACCATAAAGGGACGATGCTTTACTGAACTGTACAAAGCTCATAAACTATTCATGAATACACACATTGTTGTTACTGACACACAAGCATATTTATATATATATTAAACCCACTCTACTGACACCTATCAAATTACTGCTTACTATTGAGAACGAAATTCATAAGCATCAATTATGGTACTTTTAATTTATATTTTATAGAACCTGTAATTACACAGGAAAGCCACTTGCCACAAATACATAGTGAAATTCCAACTTCCAATTTGGGTTGACAGCTAAAGAATAGTAATAGTAACAACACAAAGCCTGGAGCAGAGGACATATAGTAAATAATTGAGTCATTTATACAGTATCTGAGAACAATTTGGGACCAGGCTTTCAGTTTGCTTTCAAAGATTGTTGTTGTTTTTTAATTTTAATGTGTCATACTTATTAAAAATAAAGGAATAAGTCGTTATAGTCACTGTAGAGTTATTTCTTGTCAATAGTTTGTAGGTAGAGAGGGACGTATCCAGAATACCAAAATCCAAGTCTATAATTGCTTAACCTATCCCTGACCTACTCAAAGTAGTTATCTAGCTAAGTACTTTACTCAAAACAAAGAGTCAAATGAAGACAAATTATCATTGATTATTCAAACAACATACATAGCAAGAGAAAAAGAGTGACTGACAACTGAGAATAGTATCTGGTTTGACCTGTTCATGTGGACCAAAAACCACTGTGTGAGATGAGGTTATATAATAGTGTAATCATGGTAAACAGTTGAATCATGAACAATCACCCTGATATGATTGCTTGCAAGTATCAGAATAAACAACTACAAATTCTGTATGGCAAATACATGACAGTTTAGGCCAGTGTAGCAGTTAGTGTCATTCCTAAAGTAGTGTGATTTTCTTTGTGACATGCTTATGAGTACAATTTTTTTAAAAAGAGTTGGGAATAATTAATTAAGCAAATATAACTATAACTCATGAATGCTAGCACAGCTCCTCAAAGCCTTACTGTATAGACCTATAAAGTGTATTCTGGCCAGCTGAATAAACTTGTGTCAAAACTTCTTGATATCATTAATCATTATTTATAGCAGTAGACATTCTGTTACATCCATGGTAGGATTCAATAATTGTGTTGGAAGAGGTATGGTCTAATTCACAATTAGAAGGTTCATACTTCATTGCAATAGTCTGTTGGAGGCACTGCTAAGGTTCACTAATTAGAAATCGGAGTTGTTGAGTT
>WLWD01005920.1_pt1:20000-35567 | contig 35567 bp, 26 predicted proteins | sample 6712731 | NCBI WGS metagenome assembly WLWD01 (sample SAMN12718690, study PRJNA576275) | sponge metagenome | isolation source: marine sponge | host: Mycale hentscheli | place: New Zealand: South Island, Marlborough, Capsize Point | collected 2014-11-01 | reverse complement strand
TCAGTTCTGGACTGGAAGATCTGTTCAGTTCTGGACTGGGAGATCTGTTCAGTTCTGGACTGGGAGATCTGTTCAGTTCTGGACTGGAAGATCTGTTCAGTTCTGGACTGAGGGATCTGTTCACTGGACTGGGTGATCTGTTCAGTACTGGACTGGGGATCTGTTCAGTACTGGACTGGGGGATCTGTTCAGTACTGGACTGGGAGATCTGTTCAGTTCTGGACTGGGATATCTGTTCAGTACTGGACTGGGAGATCTGTTCAGTACTGGACTGGGAGATCTGTTCAGTTCTGGACTGGGAGATCTGTTCAGTACTGGACTGGGGGATCTGTTCAGTTCTGGACTGGGGGATCTGTTCAGTTCTGGACTGGGGGATCTGTTCAGTACTGGACTGGGGGATCTGTTCAGTTCTGGACTGGGAGATCTGTTCAGTTCTGGACTGGGAGATCTGTTCAGTTCTGGACTGGGAGATCTGTTCAGTTCTGGACTGGGAGATCTGTTTAGCATTTCCTCCTTTGATATCAAGTGTATTGTTAGTAAAACTCCAAATGGGAAGGAAAGTGAAGTATATTATAATATTACATAATCTCCATAAGTGACGATGAAGTCATTCTGGTGAAGCCATACAGGAGCTGTTGACATCTCATTCTGAAGAATTCCAATCCTAACACGTACTTCTAGTGATCCTTTGTGGCCGACTGTGACAGGATTCCTCGGGAGTGTTGTACCAAGTTTAACTGTTTTCATGAGTGTTTGTCTTTGTGTTTTCCCTAGCAACTGAAGTTATTTCCTGAGCATTACTGTCTGAGCAAACATGCGACCGTGTTCACCATTCACCTCGAGGCTTGTTAAATTCACACACTTACTTCTTCCTACAGTAATTCTCTCATGAAAATTTAAATTACAATATTTGAACTTTGATCCTATGGAATGTCTGTGGGTAGCCCACAAAATATCACTGGTCCAGTCTGTCTAATGTCCCACTGGTCCAGTCTGTCTAATGTCCCACTGGTCCAGTCTGTCTAATGTCCCACTGGTCCAGTCTGTCTAATGTCCCACTGGTCCAGTCTGTCTAATATCCCACTGGTCCAGTCTGTCTAATATCCCACTGGTCCAGTCTGTCTAATGTCCCACTGGTCCAGTCTGTCTAATGTCCCACTGGTCCAGTCTGTCTAATGTCCCACTGGTCCAGTCTGTCTAATATCCCACTGGTCCAGTCTGTTTAATATCCCACTGGTCCAGTCTGTCTAATGTCCCACTGTTCCAGTCTGTCTAATGTCCCACTGGTCCAGTCTGTCTAATGTCCCACTGGTCCAGTCTGTCTAATGTCCCACTGGTCCAGTCTGTCTAATGTCCCACTGGTCCAGTCTGTCTAATGTCCCACTGGTCCAGTCTGTCTAATGTCCCACTGGTCCAGTCTGTCTAATGTCCCACTGGTCCAGTCTGTCTAATGTCCCACTGGTCCAGTCTGTCTAATGTCCCACTGGTCCAGTCTGTCTAATGTCCCACTGGTCCAGTCTGTCTAATGTCCCACTGGTCCCACTGGTCCAGTCTGTCTAATGTCCCACTGGTCCAGTCTGTCTAATGTCCCACTGGTCCAGTCTGTCTAATGTCCCACTGGTCCAGTCTGTCTAATGTCCCACTGGTCCAGTCTGTCTAATGTCCCACTGGTCCAGTCTGTCTAATATCCCACTGGTCCAGTCTGTTTAATATCCCACTGGTCCAGTCTGTCTAATGTCCCACTGGTCCAGTCTGTCTAATGTCCCACTGGTCCAGTCTGTCTAATGTCCCACTGGTCCAGTCTGTCTAATATCCCACTGGTCCAGTCTGTCTAATATCCCACTGGTCCAGTCTGTCTAATGTTCCACTGGTCCAGTCTGTCTAATGTCCCACTGGTCCAGTCTGTCTAATGTCCCACTGGTCCAGTCTGTCTAATGTCCCACTGGTCCAGTCTGTCTAATGTCCCACTGGTCCAGTCTGTCTAATGTCCCACTGGTCCAGTCTGTCTAATGTCCCACTGGTCCAGTCTGTCTAATGTCCCACTGGTGTCCAGTCTGTCTAATGTCCCACTGTTCCAGTCTGTCTAATTGTCCCCTGTGTCCCAGTCTGTCTAATGTCCCCCTGTTCCAGTCTGTCTAATGTTCCCACTGGGTCTAATGTCCCACTGGTCCAGTCCTGTCCCTAATGTCCCTGGTCCCACTTGTCCTTCCTGTCTAATGTCCCACTGGTCCCCCTGTTCCATTCTGTCTAATGTCCCACTGTCCCAGTTGTCTAATGTCCCGTAACTGGTCCAGTCTGTCTAATGTCCCACTGGTCCAGTCTGTCTAATGTCCCACTGGTCCAGTCTGTCTAATGTCCCACTGGTCCAGTCTGTCTAATGTCCCACTGGTCCAGTCTGTCTAATGTCCCACTGGTCCAGTCTGTCTAATGTCCCACTGGTCCAGTCTGTCTAATGTCCCACTGGTGTCCAGTCTGTCTAATGTCCCACTGTTCCAGTCTGTCTAATGTCCCACTGGGTCTAATGTCCCACTGGTCCAGTCTGTCTAATGTCCCACTGGTCCCACTGGTCCAGTCTGTCTAATGTCCCACTGGTCCCACTGGTCCAGTCTGTCTAATGTCCCACTGGTCCAGTCTGTCTAATGTCCCACTGGTCCAGTCTGTCTAATGTCCCACTGGTCCAGTCTGTCTAATGTCCCACTGGTCCTGTATGTAGTTCATAATTGAAGCTCCACCCGCTCCACCCCTATATATTGAAGCTCCACCCCTCATGTTGTATAGATGTCACACACCTATGACGCCCTGGATACTGAAGATCCTCCTGGGATTCCTCCAAAGAAGCCTCGTGGAACAGGAACTCCAGCAAGTCCAGTGCTACTATCTCCTCCGTCAGGGTGGGAGGGGCCACTGGAGAATTTGTCAAAAGATGAAATTCAAGAGATATGTTTATCTGTAAGACCACACCCACATGTAAGATGTGACCATCATAATTTTGTTCTTGTAGCCGCCCACACAAACAGAACAGTCATCTACACATGTAGTGGAGACAGAAGGAGGCGTGGCTAATACTGCGTCAATTTCACCCAGTCCAATCAAGTGCGACTTTGCAATCTCTGAAGGATCTCAGGAATCTCTTCTCTCTGAAGTGAGCAATACAGGCAGTGCCAGTAGAGATGCAGGCGGTGCTACTAACTAACTTCAGAAGCACGGTTGTAGGACACATATTAGCACTTGCTTGTACACACACATATCAAAGACTTGTTGAGACAGCTAAACAAACTAAACCCACACACAACACAAGATACAAGCCCAATAAATACGGTAATAGATAGATAGTTCTTATAAAATGACTGTATGTACTCTCCTAGTCTGTATAAAATGACTGTATGTACTCTCCTAGTCTGTATAAAATGACTGTATGTACTCTCCTAGTCTGTATAAAATGACTGTATGTACTCTCCTAGTCTGTATAAAGTGACTGTATGTACTCTCCTAGTCTGTATAAAGTGACTGTATGTACTCTCCTAGTCTGTATAAAATGACTGTATGTACTCTCCTAGTCTGTATAAAATGACTGTATGTACTCTCCTAGTCTGTATAAAATAGCTGCGTCCTGTGTTGATGTGTTCCATTCCTCAAGTTCCTACATCACAGTGCCTGAAGTAGTGAGTGCCTTCTGGTACCCAGTGACTTCATGGCTAGCTGTGGTGGTCCAGGATGTGATGTTGACCTTTCAAGCTCTTCACTTGTTACACTTGACCAGTGACAGTAGTTCAGTCTCCTCTGCCATTGTCTAGAGTGTGTGTGTGTGTGTGTATGTGTGAGGGCCAATTGAAGGACCCACTTGAAGCTGTGGCTACGTTGCCATGGCTACACATTCCTGTGCAACACCCTGAATCATAACCATGTATTGACTTGTCTTCACTCCACATGCTCTTTATTTGTGTACGTTTAGAAACCTCCGACCTATGCCCAAGTCATGCATGTGACCACACCCTACAGTAGCAGACGACCACATGACAAGACCAGCGTCTTCTACAGCGAAATAAGAATTGATGTGAGTTTAAATATCAGACATCATCACACGTTACAGAGAGCAAGATTAATAGTCATGTGACCATGGTGAATCATGTGACCACGGTGAATCATGTGACCATAGTGAATCAAGTCAAAGTCACAAAAATTCCGTGTAATTTTCTGTTTGCTTGCTTGGCATCACACACCACCAGTGGCGTCTCTATGGTTACTGTGTGGCAAGCATACATGCCTCAGGATTTACTATAAATCTTTCATTTCATTGTTGTTATTGTTGCTGTTGTGGTTGCTGTTATGATTGTTATTTGTGTAGTCTCCTCCAAGCATACCTAGGAAAGTTAGGAAGGCCATTTCTAACAGCTCCACTTCTCTGGATGTATCTAGCAGGCCTAGTAGCACGGGCAGCAAGGAGTTCAACATCCGAACATCACAAACTGATGATGTGATGGTGGGGTACAGAGTATAACCACACCCCTGGTATAACCACACCCCTTTATTTATTGTTATCAGTCAAAATCCATTCTATGACATCACCATGGTTACATTACCAAGGTGACCATCAGTCATTCTTATCCTCCCGGCAATGAACTAGCAGCATTTGTAGATTTTATTTATTTATTTTTATATTCTTCATAATTATAATGTACACATTCCACTCAACAATAAACTAAATTAATTTCCACATTTATTCATATAGTCTTCCTTATAAACCAATCACACATACACACAGATGTTGAGACTTGCCAATGGGTGGGGTCAGGTACCTTGAGACAACCACTACATAGGTAAGAGGAAGAAAGGGTTTAACAATTCAAGTGTTCCTTAGATATACAGACTCTTATATTAAGTGATTAACTTCGCACAAAATAGTCCAAAAAAAAAAAAATTGGGCTCGTGAAAGCATCAGACATAGTCCCATCATCTGCTGCAGACAGTCTCACTGCTTCCCTGAGACTTACTATTTTGTAACTTATCTCACTAGCAATACTTCGTTTAAGATCACTAGCTAGCTTAAAGATCACTAGTGATACCAGACAGCTGTGAGTTAACTGAGTCAGTCAGTGTGTCAGTGGCCTAAATAACTAGCCAAACATGAGATACTCCAAATGACTTGAAAAACTTGGTAACTGAAAAATTCACAACCATACAGAGGTTACTTACGACTACGTGCTACGTTCATCTGCCTAATTCTGATAACTGTAAAGCATCATCAAATTTAAATACTCGGTTAAATACCAGTACTCGTGCAGTCTGTGAAAGTGATGACACTTCACCATTTAACAGTTGATTCTGGGGGGGAAAAATACCTTTTGTCAGTCAGATGTCTAGATGGAGTGGAAGAAGCTGCTGTTTGTCAGTGGGTAAGGATGATCAAAATTTTTTTAATACAGTGGTCATTATATGTATTTCATCCAGGTTGTGCCAGGTGAATAACTTCATACAATTGGTGCCTGGTTTATCATGTCATTTCAACACATAGTATTGACAAGTTGCTGTCTGGAGGGGTGTGGTCTGGAGAAGTCTTAGAAGTGTGGGGACCACCTGGCTCTGGAAAGACTCAGGTAAGTCTAATTATGGGTCAGTGGGAAAACTGGTAAGGTGTGGAAAAACTGGTAAGGTGTAGTTATGGACATATTTCATTAATGTGCATGGCTGTTGTTGAGAGTTCCTTTGCAGAGAGGTTCACTCTTTATGTGTGTGTGTGTGTGTGTGTAGTTTTGTCTATCCCTAGCATCCAGTGTAGTTGCCACTTCTGGTCACAGTGTTGCCTATATCTGTGGGTCATGTGACTTCTCTGCTAGCAGACTGCACCAGGTGCTGAGTCAGCAGGTAGAGGAAGTTCACATTGCTGCGGTGATGGAGAAGATGCGTGTGTTCCAAGTCTGTGAAGTGTTTGAGTTACTGGCTTGTGTTCAGAGACTACGCACTGCAGTGGACCAGGAGGTAACTCATGTACTAGGAGGTATTATTTTATTGAGTACCCCTACGCCATTAAGGCGTCATTTGACTACTTTTTATGTCTTGAGCTGTTTCATTGTTAGCTCTCCCTTTAGTTTGTCTTCTCCATTAGTTCTGTACTCACACCTAGTCTGGCAGAGCCAGACCCACGTAGTGCGCAAAGCGCACGGAGGGTCTGGGGACATGGCCATACCAAATTTGTTTGAGGAATGTGTGTGGAATTGGTGAGTGCCCCACCTCCTTTATACCTGAATTTCTACTGCAAATTAGCCATGATTGCTAAACCTAGTGTTGGAAAAGGGTGGCTGACACACACAGGAATTTCTATTTGTGGTTGAGGAGGGCTATTCCCGGTAATTTGCTAACGGTAATTGATCACCGCAATATATGTGTGGCAGAACAAATTTGGTATGGCCATGTCCTCAGACCCATTCCCAGCGTAGCGGCTTGGTAAAGGGTCTTGCTACGCCGGACTATACTCACACCATCATCTCTCTGGCTGAACTGTATAACTTACATACTAACTACTTCAAAGAAACTTGCCTTTGTGACTATGGCAATAGGATGTACCTAGTGACTGTGGCAATAGGATGTCCCTAGTGACTATGGCAATAGGATGTGTACCTAGTTACTGTGGCAATAGGATGCACCTAGTGACTATGGCAATAGGATGTGTACCTAGTGACTGTGGCAATAGGATGTGTACCTAGTGACTGTGGCAATAGGATGTCCCTAGTGACTGTGGCAATAGGATGTACCTAGTGACTGTGGCAATAGGATGTACCTAGTGACTATGGCAATAGGATGTACCTAGTGACTGTGGCAATAGGATGTACCTAGTGACTGTGGCAATAGGATGTACCTAGTGACTGTGGCAATAGGATGTACCTAGTGACTATGGCAATGGGATGTACCTAGTGACTGGCAATAGGATGTACCTAGTGACTGTGGCAATAGGATGTACCTAGTGACTGTGGCAATAGGATGTACCTAGTGACTGTGGCAATAGGATGTACCTAGTGACTGTGGCAATAGGATGTACCTAGTGACTGTGGCAATAGGATGTACCTAGTGACTGTGGCAATGGGATGTACCTAGTGACTGTGGCAATGGGATGTACCTAGTGACTGTGGCAATGGGATGCACCTAGTGACTGTGGGCAAATAGATGTGTACCTTAGGGACTGTGGCAATAGATGAAACTACGGTGATATTGGCAATAGGATGTGTACTCGTGTGACTATGGCAATAGGATGTAACCTAGTGACTGTGGCAAAGGATGTACCTTAGTGACTGTGGCAATAGGATGTACTCGTGACTGTGCAATAGGATGGTACATAGTGACTTGGCAATAGGATGTACCTAGTGACTGTGGCAATAGGAGCACCTAAGTGACGTGGCCAATGGACTGTACCTAGGGACTTTGGCAATAGGATGTACATAGTGCTATGGCAAATAGGGAGGTAACATGACTGTTGGCAATAGGGATGTACCTAGTGTGAAGTTGGCAATGAGGATGTTGACATAGTGACGGTGGCAATAGGATGCACTAGTGACTATGCAATAGGCGTTGTACATAGTGTGTAATATGGACACCCTCCCCCCCCATAAATGCAATAGGAGTACCTAGGACTGTGGCATAGGATGTACCTGTGACCTGTGGCAATAGGATGTACCTAGTGACTGTGGCAATAGGATGCACCTAGTGACTGTGACTGTGGCAATAGGATGTACCTAGTGACTGTGGCAATAGGATGTACCTAGTGACTGTGGCAATAGGATGCACCTAGTGACTGTGGCAATAGGATGCACCTAGTGACTGTGGCAATAGGATGTACCTAGTGACTTTGGCAATAGGATGTACCTAGTGACTGTGGCAATGGGATGTACCTAGTGACTGTGGCAATGGGATGTACCTAGTGACTGTGGCAATGGGATGCACCTAGTGACTGTGGCAATAGGATGTACCTAGTGACTTTGGCAATAGGATGTACCTAGTGACTGTGGCAATAGGATGTGTACCTAGTGACTGTGGCAATAGGATGTCCCTGGTGACTGTGGCAATAGGATGTACCTAGTGACTGTGGCAATAGGATGTACCTAGTGACTGTGGCAATAGGATGTACCTAGTGACTTTGGCAATAGGATGTACCTAGTGACCTTGGCAATAGGATGTACCTAGTGACTGTGGCAATAGGATGTGTACCTAGTGACTGTGGCAATAGGATGTCCCTGGTGACTGTGGCAATAGGATGTACCTAGTGACTGTGGCAATAGGATGTCCCTAGTGACTTTGGCAATAGGATGTACCTAGTGACTTTGGCAATAGGATGTACCTAGTGACTGTGGCAATGGGATGCACCTAGTGACTGTGGCAATAGGATGTACCTAGTGACTGTGGCAATAGGATATACCTAGTGACTGTGGCAATAGGATGTACCTAGTAACTGTGGCAATAGGATGTACCTAGTGACTGTGGCAATAGGATGTGTACCTAGTGACTGTGGCAATAGGATGTGTACCTAGTGACTATGGCAATAGGATGCACCTAGTGACTGTGGCAATAGGATGCACCTAGTGACTGTGGCAATAGGATGCACCTAGTGACTGTGGCAATAGGATGTACCTAGTGACTGTGGCAATAGGATGCACCTAGTGACTGTGGCAATAGGATGTACCTAGTGACTGTGGCAATAGGATGTACCTAGTGACTGTGGCAATAGGATGTGTACCTAGTGACTATGGCAATAGGATGCACCTAGTGACTGTGGCAATAGGATACACCTAGTGACTGTGGCAATAGGATGTACCTAGTGACTGTGGCAATAGGATGTACCTAGTGTGACTATGGCAATAGGATGTACCTAGTGACTGTGGCAATAGGATGTACCTAGTGACTGTGGCAATAGGATTGTACCTAGTGACTGTGGCAATAGGATGTCCCTAGTGACTTTGGCAATAGGATGTACCTAGTGACTTTGGCAATAGGATGTACCTAGTGACTATGGCAATAGGATGCACCTAGTGACTGTGGCAATAGGATGCACCTAGTGACTGTGGCAATAGGATGTACCTAGTGACTGTGGCAATGGGATGCACCTAGTGACTGTGGCAATAGGATGTACCTAGTGACTGTGGCAATAGGATATACCTAGTGACTGTGGCAATAGGATGTACCTAGTAACTGTGGCAATAGGATGTACCTAGTGACTGTGGCAATAGGATGTGTACCTAGTGACTGTGGCAATAGGATGTGTACCTAGTGACTATGGCAATAGGATGCACCTAGTGACTGTGGCAATAGGATGCACCTAGTGACTGTGGCAATAGGATGCACCTAGTGACTGTGGCAATAGGATGTACCTAGTGACTGTGGCAATAGGATGCACCTAGTGACTGTGGCAATAGGATGTACCTAGTGACTGTGGCAATAGGATGTACCTAGTGACTGTGGCAATAGGATGTGTACCTAGTGACTATGGCAATAGGATGCACCTAGTGACTGTGGCAATAGGATACACCTAGTGACTGTGGCAATAGGATGTACCTAGTGACTGTGGCAATAGGATGTACCTAGTGACTGTGGCAATAGTAGGTGTGACTATACAGACTGGAACCATTCTAACTGGTCATCACTTCTGAATATCTTATGATAATCTGGCACTACACAGGTGGACAGTTACCATGCCAATCTGGGGCTGCTGATCCTGGACCCAGTCACTCTTTACTTGAGTCCTCTCCTGGGCAGTATGCAAGGTACATACGTTTTTTATGTTATTAGAGACTTTGTGACGTACTTGTTGTTGTGACCAGGGCGTGCCATGATAGGCCAGGTGGGCGGAGTCCTGACAGATATTGCAACTTACCTGGGACTTGCAGTGGTAGTAAGTAATTACATTCCTTTTAGAGCCCACCGCTGATATTGCTAAATGGTGCACTGTTACTTGTGCAAGCTAGCACAGCAGAATAACGTAATCATATTTGTGTGTGCGTGTGACCAACTTGAATATGTCTTCAAAATGATAGCTGAGTGAACTCCATCACTCCAGTCTTAGCATCAAGTTACTGCTGCTGGGTGACTTTGGTGGTTGCCATTACCAATACATACCTGCCACATGGTGGCAATTGATGTACTAACTTCAGCAAATTGAGAGAGCACACGTTCATTCCTGCTTGTGTTGTGTTTGTAGTGCACTAACAATGTAGTAGCAGATCTGAGAAGTGATGGTGTGGGTAAAGGAGTCAAGGGAGCACTGGGCCAGCTGTGGGCCTCAGTTCCAACTCATCGTCTGCAAATATCGCTCACTCAGCAACATCTGAATCCCCTGGCCCCTCCCACTTCTGCACGCCAGGTTACTGTATCAAGTTCAACTAGAAGGGTAAATGCAATCTTTTAAATATAATTGTCATTATTTTTTGATAACTATTAGATGACTGGATCTGACACTGCTGCTTTCTTCATCACAGACTCTGGTCTCTCTTCAAACTAATGCACATCCTCAGGACAAGTCTCATATCATCTTCTCTAACTCCTAATGCTAGGATATGATCATTGATTGATTGATTAATAGATTGATTGATTGATTAATGGATTGATTGATTGATTAATGGATTGATTGATTGATTAATGGATTGATCGATTAGTTGATTGATTGGTTGGTTTAGTTGATTGATTGGTTGATTGATTGATTGGTTTAGTTGATTGATTGGTTTAGTTGATTGATTAGTTGATTGGTTGATTGATTGATTGGTTTAGTTGATTGATTGATTGGTTTAGTTGATTGATTGATTGGTTTAGTTGATTGATTGATTAATGGATGGATTGGTTGATTAATGGATTGATTGATTGATTAATGGATGGATTGATTGATTAATGGATGGATTGATTGATTAATGGATATAAAATATCCATTGTATTTACTCAGTCATCTTAGCATTTCACACTTTCTACAAATGAACAGGCTGAGATACATACTGTGTTTTGATTAGTGAAGATTGGGAGCAAGGAGGGAGTTTTGCTGATGTAGCTACCGTTATGTTTACATTGGACAAAGATTAACAGCAGAGTAGGAGTGCTACTGCAAGTTACAAAGATTAACAGCAGTGTAGGAGTGCTACTGCAAGTTACAAAGATTAACAGCAGAGTAGGAGTGCTACTGCAAGTTACAAAGATTAACAGCAGAGTAGGAGTGCTACTGCAAGTTACAAAGATTAACAGCAGAGTAGGAGTGCTACTGCAAGTTACAAAGATTAACAGCAGAGTAGGAGTGCTACTGCAAGTTACAAAGATTAACAGCAGAGTAGGAGTGCTACTGCAAGTTACAAAGATTAACAGCAGAGTAGGAGTGCTACTGCAAGTTACAAAGATTAACAGCAGTGTAGGAGTGCTACTGCAAGTTACAAAGATTAACAGCAGAGTAGGAGTGCTACTGCAAGTTACAAAGTCAATAGGGAATCGTTTTAACTAAATGCAAATGTTGTCATAGCTGTATGTTAATTTAGTAAGTGAAATTCTTCCATTCATTTCTATAGCTGATCAGCCAAGAGGCAAGGAATAGCTGACTTCAACACAATAAGGAATAGCTGACTTCAACACAATTTTGACTGAATCAGAAATCACCCAGGGATATAGTGGTTGTACTGGAACAACAACAAGAAACTCTACTTCAAACAACTGCTGGTGGAGGTTATGTGATGAAATAAATACTTTATCAACACAGTTGCTTCATCTCCAATAGAAACTACAAATGTTACAAGAACTTTTGTTATCCTGTGGCACACCTCCCTAGCTAAAATAAACAGAAGCAACTCTTTAATGTTTTTTAAAATGTCATGTCATGTCTGTCCGCAAAGTGAAACTTGTGCTTTCAGTGAATTACCAGACCTATCATACGAAAGAAAGACTCATGTTAAAAATATTATATTTATTACATAGTATTGAGATTTATGCTTTAACTTGGCTAGTAATGTATGTAATTGTTTTGTTGATGGTACTATATACCACTTCAGCTACATTTAAAAATATCACTTCCCCACCCAGAGAAAGTTAAGGAATTCTTCATTAGTTGATACCCTCAAAACAGTAAGTCAAAATGAGCTAGCAGTGATCTTGCAGCACAGCAGATACCAGCTGGATAGAGTAGCTTGGGAGACTTTGAGGTGGTATGGGTCGCAATAAGTCAAACTTGCTCTATAATACTGTACTTTTTCTTTTATTCACACTTTACCTAATCTGTCTGCGCCATACTTTACCTAACAAGCACTTGCTTTTTGTATTTAAAGTATTTTACCGCGAAGTGAAACTTGTGCTTTCAGTGGGCTCCGTAGGAACGTCGCCTTGTTGTGAGCTGGCTGTGGTGGTGGAGTCATGGCTGCCATGGATATTGGGACACCGGCTCTGCCGAGTGCTGAACAAGATTTGAAGTTGTTATTAGAGAAATACACCATGGAGGAACCTCTTGAAACTGCTTTTCACGGGTATGGCCACGATAGCACTGTATGCATTAAGCTATAGGATTCAGTTGTACTGTACCAGTTAACCACAGAGTCTTGCCAAAGTCATGAATAGCCTAATATTGAAGATGTGGTATTAGGTAAAGGGACATCAGAATTAGTGGTTCGATTTAATATGGTGGGGTTTAGTTATCTGGGTTACCTTTGTTACACATACAAAGTCTGCATAGAGTTTACTGATCTTAACGTATCTGTGTTGGTCACGTTAGATGCATTACTGAAGTAGTTCTGCCAGAAAGACACAACAAAGCAGATCTCAAGGACACTCTCAAGACGTTCTTTTCAGCAGCCAAGGAGGTCAGGTCTGATGCCACACTATACACAAGGGGAAGTCGTGGGTGCCATTTTTACCTATGCAGTGCATGCAATATTTATTCAAACCTGTGGATGCTCATCTTGTGTACTAACTTCAGGAAGATATGGTTTCTATTAGAAATTATTTCTAGTTTCCGACATGTTCACAGGAGAATTTAGTTCAATCCTGACTCACTATTCTTGTGCGAATAAGTCTGGCCCTGTACTGATTTATGGTTGTATGTATTTGTATGAATGCAGGTGTGTGTGTGTGTGTGTGTGTGTGTGTGTGTGCATATGTATGCATATGTATGTATGTGTGTGTATGTATGTAGGAGAATATTCCAGCATTTGTGAAGCAGTACATGTCATTTGTGAGTGTGCAGAGCAACTATGAACGTGTTTGTGTTCTTCTTGATGCATTGAAGAGTCTAGCTGCCCAGAACTGTGTGAATGGTCGTGTGGTGTGTGAGTATCTTCTCACTTACCTGGACATCAGCAACAGACTTGTATGGGGGCAGAGCCTGGAACTGGTGCGAGAACTAGTGGGAGGTGTGCACTATAAAGGAGTTAGGGACCTCATGAAGCTTCTCTTCAACAAGTTTGATTGTTTGCCTCGCAACATTCCAGAACACCAGCTGGCAGCCCTCAAGAAGGGGCAGGAGGTGAGAGATTCTCATACTTCATAATTCATATCATATGTTGCCTGAACCATGTGCTACTGACATATTGTGTAATAATGTGTGTACCCTGAATCACAGAGTAGTTTGAATCAATGGCATTTTATATATTTGAATATTGTCTCAGATGGTACCATCACAAGCCTTTTACTCTCTTTTTGTTAAACTGATCATAACCCGCCTTTTTTTCTTATAGAAACTTTTGTTTACCTTACTAGTTGTTGTGAGTAACACCCCTTTCATCACGTCGTAATCACATGAGCAAACAATTTCTTGCAGTATGCGGTAGTTTTGTTTTATGCTGAGACATTAACCACGTGCTTTAATTAGAGTTCCAGGTACTACCAGTGAGTGTCACACGTTATTCTGTTATGAAGACAACATTTACATCTGCCATTTTCATTGCACAGCTATAGTGATACCTGGTTGGTCTAAATGATTTCGTATTAATTAGAGTAGCACTGACTGAGGGTTCGGTTTCACACCTTTGGTGCTTCATTTTTCAGTAAGTATGTGTGATGTTCAAAGTGAACAGATCACTCATTAGATAGCAGAAGACTAGCCAATGAACTTCCATATCCACTAAATACTGGTTTTATGTTCAAGAAGTATACAGACATACCTGATTTCTTGGGGAACATTGACACCAACCTTTCCCCACTAACCCTTCATGTAACTGGTCGTACTTCATAATTATGTTTGTAACTATGTTTGTTTGTTTGTGTGTGTGCATGTGTGCAGCTCCTTCAGTACATCTTGGACAGGAACAGCATTCTCCTGCCTGCCTACTTTGCTCATGATGAGGTATACATGTACCATTACCATGTTCAGTGTTTCAACTCGTGTATGTGTGTATGTATGTGTGGGTGTGGTCAGATATGTAGGCATTATCCTGACAAGTCCAGTTCAGCACACTGGGTATGTTCAAGTGTGATGAAATTGTTGCTATGCTACAGTTGCTATGCCTACATTAGATCTTGCAAGAAGTCATAAGTGGACTTCAGGAAAAGATGAGGGAAGCAGCCGACTTGGTGTCAGGAATAGGTAAAGGATCATCACACTATGTATGTAGTAGTGAGTGATATTGCCACATATTGAGTAGTTGAGAGATACTTGAGAACAACTGCAATAGCATCTATCCCAACTTACGTCAGACAGGTCATTACAGGTAGTGACATCATCACTCTAGTGGCGATGTGACCCTGTGTGAAGCATCACATCATCACTCTAGTGGCGATGTGACCCTGTGTGAAGCATCACATCATCACTCTAGTGGCGATGTGACCCTGTGTGCAGTATCACATCATCCTCTAGTGGCGATGTGACCCTGTGTGCAGTATCACATCATCCTCTAGTGGTGATGTGACCCTGTGTGCAGTATCACATCATCACTCTAGTGGCGATGTGACCCTGTGTGCAGTATCACATCATCACTCTAGTGGCGATGTGACCCTGTGTGCAGTATCACATCATCACTCTAGTGGCGATGTGACCCTGTGTGCAGTATCACATCATCACTCTAGTGGCGATGTGACCCTGTGTGCAGTATCACATCATCACTCTAGTGGCGATGTGACCCTGTGTGCAGTATCACATCATCGCTCTAGTGGCGATGTGACCCTGTGTGCAGTATCACATCATCACTCTAGTGGCGATGTGACCCTGTGTGCAGTATCACATCATCACTCTAGTGGCGATGTGACCCTGTGTGCAGTATCACATCATCACTCTAGTGGCGATGTGACCCTGTGTGCAGTATCACATCATCACTCTAGTGGCGATGTGACCCTGTGTGCAGTATCACATCATCACTCTAGTGGCGATGTGACCCTGTGTGCAGTATCACATCATCACTCTAGTGGCGATGTGACCCTGTGTGCAGTATCACATCATCCCTCTAGTGGCGATGTGACCCTGTGTGCAGTATCACATCATCACTCTAGTGGCGATGTGACCCTGTGTGCAGTATCACATCATCACTCTAGTGGCGATGTGACCCTGTGTGCAAGTAATCACATTTTCATCCTCTAGTGGTGATGTGACTAGAGCTGGGCGATATTGGATAATTACAGGCGATACGATACTTACCT
>WLWD01005920.1_pt1:2500-15000 | contig 35567 bp, 26 predicted proteins | sample 6712731 | NCBI WGS metagenome assembly WLWD01 (sample SAMN12718690, study PRJNA576275) | sponge metagenome | isolation source: marine sponge | host: Mycale hentscheli | place: New Zealand: South Island, Marlborough, Capsize Point | collected 2014-11-01 | reverse complement strand
GTGGTGGTGGTGGTAGCAGGGATTCAGTTTTTGCAGGGGGTGGGATTTTTTTAGTCACAAAAAGCCGCTAGCCCATGAAAATGGTGAAGTCACAACTACGAAACAGATTGTCAGATGAAATGGGACTGGATGTAGGTGGGAGAAATCCAGGGCCCCCATAGTCTGTATGAAATGCTGTGTAGTAGTAGTAGTAGTAGAGATGATTGTGTGGTGGTTGTAGCCCCTCCCTGTTCCAGATGTCTCCAAGCCTATTGCTGTGTACCGCACTGCCGCTGCCTCTGTGTGGATGCTCTATGCCAACAAGGTCAGAGGGCGCATGATGTGTACAGATTTAGATGCAAGCAAGTGATATGTCAATTGATTGGTTGGTTTTAGTTGTTATTTTTGTATTCTAGTTATACTTGCTGCTGTTTGTATTCTAGTTATACTTGCTGCTGTTTGTATTCTAGTTATACTTGCTGCTGTTTGTATTCTAGTTATACTTGCTGCTGTTTGTATTCTAGTTATACTTGCTGCTGTTTGGTACAATTTGAAAGTTTTGTTGTTTACTGATTGGATGATGTTATTGTTTAAGTGTCTGTGGGCGGTGGGTGGGATCATAGAGAAGTGTTTTCTCTGAGCTTGCTATATTTAGCATTAGTGCATGTACGTCCAGCGACGATGTGGTTGTAGTTGTGAGTCCATCACTGATTGGACAGATGCCGTGTCAACAAATACATACAATATATGCCTGGTGTGTGCATGCCCACCTAACTTGGGGCGATCACTCTGCAAGGGCTATCGGACACGCTTAATTATGTGTAGTGACGATCATTAATTAATGAGCATGTGTGGATGTGTGTGTGTGTTTGTCAAGTACATCGTTAACTCTTAGGTATGTTTGTGTGCATGTGTGTTCAAGTGCACTCAAGTATTTAGAGTATGTATGTGTGTTTATTTTCCAGGGCAAAGCAGACAATGTGGACCTCCCCAGACCAGCACCATATGTGCTGACTCAGCAGATAGAGTACGTATTTATAGGGTATAGTTAAAACCGTGTTAGTGTGTGTTTGTGTGTTTGTAGGTGGTTGACGAAGCAGTGTGATGACCCACCTACTGGTCCTCTGGCCTCTAACTTCACTATACCCATCTTACTCAATATATGTGAGTGCCCCTCTAATTCCACTATACCCATCTTACTCAATATATGTGAGTGCCCCTCTAATTCCACTATACCAATCTTACTCAATATATGTGAGTGCCCCTCTAATTCCACTATACCCATCTTACTCAATATATGTGAGTGCCCCTCTAATTCCACTGCCCATCTTACTCAATATATGTGAGTGCCCCTCTAATTCCACTATACCCATCTTACTCAATATATGTGAGTGCCCCTCTAATTCCACTGCCCATCTTACTCAATATAAGTTTTCGAGTGTTGTTCCTGTTAGTGCCTATTTCCATCACAGCTACATTCCTCCCCCCCCCCCCCCCCCTCCTCCCCCCCCCCCTCCTCCCCCCCCCCCCCGCCCCCCCCCCCCCCACCCACCCACCCCATAGAAGAAGTTCTTTAGTACTACATTTTGTTTCTGCAACACGAGATCAGCTCTTATGCTCAAAAGACTTGTGTATTTTACTCTATGCCTATCCTAAAATCTATTAACAAAAGTTTTTGTTTTGCACTTCCTAGACATTTTGTTTTCAGCGTGCAGTCCTGTCCATGGTTCTATGGCACCCTCACTCCACCTGGTAGCAATTCTAAAGTTAGGTGTATTCAGTAGTCACCTGAGACACATCTCCTGTCACCTGTAGAATCTCAATACTTTAGGGAGATCAAATTAACTGAGTCTGATGTCGACTAATTGAATTCTCATGAAGTTTTCACACTGGTTCCCATGGGATGGGATGCATGCACATGTTTGACGTTGACCTGCAAATCCAACAGGTGGGAGGGGCTCACTGATATGAAATACTATACTTAGTTGATGTATCCACAATGCAACTTCCCATTCCAATATCTTACTTCCCTCTCTTCTTCCTCTCACCTCCCCATCCTCTCTCTCTTCCTCACCTCCCCATCCTCCCTCTCTTCCTCACCTCCCCATCCTCCCTCTCTTCCTCACCTCCCCATCCTCCCTCTCTTCCTCCCCAGATAGCAACAATAATGAAGTATCTGGGAAACTTTTGAAAGTGATGGTGGAGTCCATGGTACCTGCCGCAGCAGCTGAGGGAAGCTCCGCCCAGTCTGGGATGGCCTCACATCCTATATCTTTGCAAACCCTCAACTCACTGGCCATGCATGCTAAGATACGCCTCATGGAGATCATCAAGGTGCACTTGATCAAAGTCGTGGAAGGGAAAAACATGGACGGCCAGGTCACACCTGCCTTGCTGGAGACGTACAGCCGCCTTCTAGTCTGGCTTGGCACCAGAAATTTCCAGTGTATGTACACACACACACACACACACACACACTTACTCTGCACATGCGTTAACATATTAAATGGTGTATGTGTCTTCACGTGTGCACCACACAGCCCACCTGATTCCAGCAGTGTTCAAGTCACAGGCATGGGGCGTGCTGCATTCTCTGCTAGAGATCATTGTGTTTAGAGTTCATCTTCAGTTGCAGTACTCATACAGGTTCCAACTCCTCCAGCAGCTCCACACCGTGGCCTCTGTCTCTATCATCCCAGCACAGCTGTACGGCAGCACGGAGAATGCTGCCCTCAGGCTCATCAAGGGACTTGGCAGTCATGAATTCCTCATTCAACTAGCTAAGCAATTTGCTGCTGATCCAAAACCTGTAAGATTATCCTACACATTAGCATCTGTAGCACTGGTGCCTGCAGCGCTGGTGCCTGCAGCGCTGGTGCCTGCAGCGCTGGTGCCTACGGCGCTGTTAAGACTCAGCTATTTACACTTTTGTTGGATTTTAAAAAATTATTGTTGTTTTCTTCTCTAGTGTCAGCGTGGCCTAGTGTCAGTGTGGTCTAGTGTCAGCGTGGCCTAGTGTCAGTGTGGGCTAGGGCTAGGCCTAGTGTCAGTGTGGCCTAGTGTCAGTGTGGCCTAGTGTCAGTGTGGCCTAGTGTCAGTGTGGCCTAGTGTCAGTGTGGCCTAGTGTCAGCGTGGCCTAGTGTCAGCGTGGCCTAGTGTCAGCGTGGGGCTAGGCTAGGCCTAGTGTCAGTGTGGCTGTGTCAGTGGGCCAGTGTTCAGTGTTGCTAGTGTCAGATGTTTTGGCCTAGTGTCAGAGTGGCCTAGTCGTCAGTGTGGGCTAGGGATGTCCTAGGTCAGTTGTGGCCTGAGGTCAGTGTGGCCTAGGCAGTGTGGCCTAGTGTCAGCGTGGCCTTAGTGTCAGTGTGGGGCTCGTGTCCAGCGTGGCATAGTGTTCAGTGGGCCTAGTGTCAGCGTGGTCCTAGGGTCAGGTGGCCTAGTGTCAGTGTGGCCTAGTGTCAGTGGGGCCTAGTGTCAGTGTGGCCTAGTGTTCAGTGTGCCTAGTTTAGTGTGGCCTAGTGTCAGTGTGGGCCTAGGTCAGCGAGGGCCTCAGTGTCAGCGTGGCCAGAGGTCAGCGGGGGATTAGTGTCAGTGTGGCCGAGTGTCAGGTAGGCCTAGATGTCAGTGTGGCCTAGTGTCAGTGTCGCCTAGTGTCAGTGTGGCCTAGTGTCAGTGTGGTCTAGTGTCAGTGTGGCCTAGTGTCAGTGTGGCCTAGTGTCAGTGTGGCCTAGTGTCAGTGTGGCCTAGTGTCAGTGTGGCCTAGTGTCAGTGTGGCCTAGTGTCAGCGTGGCCTAGTGTCAGTGTGGCCTAGTGTCAGTGTGGCCTAGTGTCAGTGTGGCCTAGTGTCAGTGTGGCCTAGTGTCAGTGTGGCCTAGTGTCAGTGTGGCCTAGTGTCAGTGTGGCCTAGTGTCAGTGTGGCCTAGTGTCAGCGTGGCCTAGTGTCAGTGTGGCCTAGTGTCAGTGTGGCCTAGTGTCAGCGTGGCCTAGTGTCAGAGTGGCCTAGTGTCAGCGGGGCTAGTGTCAGAGTGGCCTAGTGTCAGCGTGGCCTAGTGTCAGTGTGGCCTGAGTTGTCAGCGTGGCCTAGTGTCAGTGGGCTTAGTAGTGTGCAGTGTGGCTAGTGTCAGATGTGGCCTAGGTCAGTGTGGCCTAGTGTCGTGGGGCCTAGTGTAAGGGTGGCTAGTGTCAGTGTGGCCTTAGTGTCAGCGTTGCTAGTGTCAGCGTTGGGCCTCGTGGCACAGTGTGGCCTAGTGGTCGGTGGACTAGTGTCAGCGTGGCCTAGTGTCAGAGTGGCCTAGTGTCAGCGTGGCCTAGTGTCAGCGTGGCCTAGTGTCAGCGTGGCCTAGTGTCAGCGTGGCCTAGTGTCAGCGTGGCCTAGTGTCAGCGTGGCCTAGTGTCAGTGTGGCCTAGTGTCAGCGTGGCCTAGTGTCAGTGTGGCTTAGTGTCAGTGTGGCCTAGTGTCAGTGTGGCCTAGTGTCAGTGTGGCCTAGTGTCAGCGTGGCCTAGTGTCAGTGTGGCCTAGTGTCAGTGTGGCCTAGTGTCAGCGTGGCCTAGTGTCAGTGTGGCTTAGTGTCAGTGTGGCCTAGTGTCAGTGTGGCCTAGTGTCAGTGTGGCCTAGTGTCAGCGTGGCCTAGTGTCAGCGTGGCCTAGTGTCAGCGTGGCCTAGTGTCAGCGTGGCCTAGTGTCAGTGTGGCCTAGTGTCAGTGTGGCCTAGTGTCAGCGTGGCCTAGTGTCAGCGTGGCCTAGTGTCAGCGTGGCCTAGTGTCAGCGTGGCCTAGTGTCAGCGTGGCTTAGTGTCAGTGTGGCCTAGTGTCAGTGTGGCCTAGTGTCAGTGTGGCCTAGTGTCAGTGTGGCCTAGTGTCAGCGTGGCCTAGTGTCAGCGTGGCCTAGTGTCAGTGTGGCCTAGTGTCAGTGTGGCCTAGTGTCAGTGTGGCCTAGTGTCAGTGTGGCCTAGTGTCAGTGTGGCCTAGTGTCAGTGTGGCCTAGTGTCAGTGTGGCCTAGTGTCAGTGTGGCTTAGTGTCAGTGTGGCCTAGTGTCAGTGTGGCCTAGTGTCAGTGTGGCCTAGTGTCAGCGTGGCCTAGTGTCAGTGTGGCCTAGTGTCAGTGTGGCCTAGGTAAGTGGGGGCTAGGTAAGTGTGGGCTAGTGTCAGTGTGGCCTAGTGTCAGTGTGGGCTAGTGTCAGTGTGGCCTAGTGTCAGTGTGGCCTAGTGTCAGTGTGGCCTAGTGTCAGTGTGGGCTAGTGTCAGTGTGGCCTAGTGTCAGTGTGGCCTAGTGTCAGTGGGCTAGTGTCAGTGTGGCCTAGTGTCAGCGTGGCCTAGTGTCAGTGTGGCCTAGTGTCAGTGTGGGCTAGTGTCAGTGTGGCCTAGTGTCAGTGTGGCCTAGTGTCAGTGTGGCCTAGTGTCAGTGTGGGCTAGTGTCAGTGTGGCCTAGTGTCAGTGTGGCCTAGTGTCTAGTGTCAGCGTGGCCTAGTGTCAGCGTGGCCTAGTGTCAGTGTGGCCTAGTGTCAGCGTGGCTTAGTGTCAGTGTGGCCTAGTGTCAGTGTGGCCTAGTGTCAGTGTGGCCTAGTGTCAGTGTGGCCTAGTGTCAGCGTGGCCTAGTGTCAGCGTGGCCTAGTGTCAGTGTGGCCTAGTGTCAGTGTGGCCTAGTGTCAGTGTGGCCTAGTGTCAGTGTGGCCTAGTGTCAGTGTGGCCTAGTGTCAGTGTGGCCTAGTGTCAGTGTGGCTAGTGTCAGTGTGGCCTAGTGTCAGTGTGGCCTAGTGTCAGCGTGGCCTAGTGTCAGTGTGGCCTAGTGTCAGTGTGGCCTAGTGTCAGTGTGGCCTAGTGTCAGTGTGGCCTAGTGTCAGTGTGGCCTAGTGTCAGTGTGGCTAGTGTCAGTGTGGCCTAGTGTCAGTGTGGCCTAGTGTCAGTGTGGGCTAGTGTCAGTGTGGCCTAGTGTCAGTGTGGCCTAGTGTCAGTGGGCTAGTGTCAGTGTGGCCTAGTGTCAGTGTGGCCTAGTGTCAGCGTGGCCTAGTGTCAGTGTGGCTTAGTGTCAGTGTGGCTTAGTGTCTGTGGGCTAGTGTCAGTGTGGGCTAGTGTCAGTGTGGGCTAGTGTCAGTGTGGGCTAGTGTCAGTGTGGGCTAGTGTCAGTGTGGCTTAGTGTCAGTGTGGGCTAGTGGCAGTGTGGGCTAGTGTCAGTGTGGCTTAGCAATGCACTGTGTCAAGTGCACATGTGTTGTGTTGTAACGTGTTAGTTTGCATTGTTTTTGTTATGCCATTATTTTGGTAATGACAAGAGCTTTAGTTAGTTCCAGTCTGTGTTGTGTTGACTTAACAACACGGAGGGATAGCACACACACACAATCAAGCAATGTGGCACTTCAATTATGCAGGACTAGTAGTGACTTCAACAGAATACTGGTCTTGGTACGAGTAGTTGGCCAGCAAGCAAAGTAAACACAGGACTGTCCGAGTGGTTGTGGTACGCATGTACTAGTCCACGCTGATATTGTTTGGTTTAGTGTTTGTTATAAATGGGCATTCTATAATGACATTACTTTTAGTTAGTTTTAGTACTAGTGTGTGTCAGTGTGTGTATCTTCCTATGACATGAGAAACCCTTTACCAAAAGTAAGAGTTGCATTACCTACACGAGTTGGTCAACAGCTTTATGTTTCAGGTTTTCTAGTGCTCAGGATACATGATGACTAAACTAATGTATGTCAATTTTGATGATACTGCAGGAACTACCATCTCCACATGAACGGCTAGGGAACTATTGGACCAGATATAGTTTAGAATTGTATGGTAAAAGGTTGCTTAGAACTGAACCAGTTTGAAGAACTATGGACGTTATAGTCTTAGCCAGTGGGATGACCCTTTTGTTAGTGGTTGGGCTCAGCACTGTGATTTAGTTGTTGCACTCAGACCCTCTACAATTGCGGTGGAGAGCTACAAGGACCGGTTATGTAACTCTTCAAACTCAACTAGTTTCACTATTTTGGCGGACACCTGCTCTTTATTTGCAGCTTATGATTCATTACGTGTTATAGCTAGGTTAGCTTATTTAATGAAGTAATCATGTGATAGTGTGGCTGGAAGTGACGATGTGACAGTGTGGCTGGAAGTGACAATGTGACAGTGTGGCTGGAAGTGACGATGTGACAGTGTGGCTGGAAGTGACGATGTGACAGTGTGGCTGGAAGTGACAGTGTGGCTGGAAGTGACGATGTGACAGTGTGGCTGGAAGTGACAGTGTGGCTGGAAGTGACGATGTGACAGTGTGGCTGGAAGTGACAGTGTGGCTGGAAGTGACAGTGCGGCTGGAAGTGACAATGTGACAGTGTGGCTGGAAGTGACAGTGTGGCTGGAAGTGACGATGTGACAGTGTGGCTGGAAGTGACAGTGTGGCTGGAAGTGACGATGTGACAGTGTGGCTGGAAGTGACAGTGCGGCTGGAAGTGACGATGTGACAGTGTGGCTGGAAGTGACAGTGTGGCTGGAAGTGACGATGTGACAGTGTGGCTGGAAGTGACAGTGTGGCTGGAAGTGACGATGTGACAGTGTGGCTGGAAGTGACGATGTGACAGTGTGGCTGGAAGTGACAGTGTGGCTGGAAGTGACAGTGTGGCTGGAAGTGACAGTGTGGCTGGAAGTGACGATGTGACAGTGTGGCTGGAAGTGACAGTGTGGCTGGAAGTGACAGTGTGGCTGGAAGTGACAGTGTGGCTGGAAGTGACGATGTGACAGTGTGGCTGGAAGTGACGATGTGACAGTGTGGCTGGAAGTGACAGTGTGGCTGGAAGTGACAGTGTGGCTGGAAGTGACAGTGTGGCTGGAAGTGACGATGTGACAGTGTGGCTGGAAGTGACAGTGTGGCTGGAAGTGACAGTGTGGCTGGAAGTGACAGTGTGGCTGGAAGTGACGATGTGACAGTGTGGCTGGAAGTGACAGTGTGGCTGGGAAGTAATATATTTTGAGACTTCATGTGACATTCACTGTAGCTACCAATACCAACCTTCATGTTCTCCCACATTCCTACTAGAGGCCAATACCCGGCAGCTACAACATGCTGATGTAGGCACTAGCTAGCAACTCTTAGTAATGTATAAACACTGCTGTTTGAGAAGGTACAGAGGACTAAACGAGGCACAGCTAGCTATAGTTTATTGAACATCGTACCTTACTCTGCCGGCTGTTAGATGGCTCCATTCTCAAGTACATGCTGGCAATGTGCTTCATGATGTAATTACATTCTGAAAGTACTCACTCCATGTACTCACTAATAGTTTGAGTGAGAAGCTCTCCCATTTCAATTTCTCAAGTGGAATTATAGTAATTAATTAGTTGTACATGTGATTGCATTGTGTAGTTGAGTAACTGGCAGTAGTGTGTCCAGCACTGGGCCTACTGGCAGCAGTGTGTCCAGCACTGGGCCTACTGGCAGTAGTGTGTCCAGCACTGGGCCTACTGGTAGTAGTGTGTCCAGCACTGGGCCTACTGGCAGCAGTGTGTCCAGCACTGGGCCTACTGGCAGTAGTGTGTCCAGCACTGGGCCTACTGGCAGTAGTGTGTCCAGCACTGGGCCTACTGGCAGCAGTGTGTCCAGCACTGGGCCTACTGGCAGCAGTGTGTCCAGCACTGGGTCTACTGGTAGTAGTGTGTCAGCACTGGCCGACTGGTAGTAGTGTGTCCGCCACTGGGCCCTTATGTAGTAGTGTGTGTTCCAGCCACTGGACCTACTGGTAGTAGGTGTCCAGCAACTGGGCCTAATGGCAGCAGTGTGTCCAGAATGGGGCCTAAACTGGCAGCAGTGTGTCCAGCCACTGGGTCTATGGTAGTCGTGTGCCAGCAATGGACCTAATGGTAGTAGGTGTCCAGCACTGGACCTACTGCAGTAGAGTGTGGTCCGCACTGGGGTCTACTGGTAGTAGTTGTCAGCACTGGTCCTATGGCTAGTAGTGTGTCCAGCACTGGGGTCTACTGGTAGTAGTGTGTCCAGCACTGGGCATACGCAGTAGTGTGTCCAGCACGGGGTTTCTACTGCAGTAGTGGTCCCGCACTGGGTCTACTGGTAGTAGTGTGTCCAGGCACTGAGGTCTACTGGCAGTGTGTGTCCAGCACTGGACCTACGGCAGTAGTCGAGTTAGTGTGTCCAGCACTGGGTCTACTGGTAGTAGTGTGTCCCGCAATGGGCCTACCTGGCAGTAAGTGTCTGTGTTCCAGCACTGGGTCTACTGGCCAGTAGTGAGTCCAGCACTGGGTCTACTGGCGTAGTAGTGTGTCCAGCACTGGACCTACTGGCAGTAGTGTGTCCAGCACTGGGTCTACTGGTAGTAGTGTGTCCAGCACTGGGCCTACTGGCAGTAGTGTGTCCAGCACTGGGTCTACTGGCAGTAGTGTGTCCAGCACTGGGTCTACTGGCAGTAGTGTGTCCAGCACTGGGTCTACTGGCAGTAGTGTGTCCAGCACTGGGTCTACTGGCAGTAGTGTGTCCAGCACTGGACCTACTGGCAGTAGTGTGTCCAGCACTGGGCCTACTGGTAGTAGTGTGTCCAGCACTGGGCCTACTGGCAGTAGTGTGTCCAGCACTGGACCTACTGGTAGTAGTGTGTCCAGCACTGGGCCTACTGGTAGTAGTGTGTCCAGCACTGGGCCTACTGGCAGTAGTGTGTCCAGCACTGGGTCTACTGGCAGTAGTGTGTCCAGCACTGGGTCTACTGGTAGTAGTGTGTCCAGCACTGGGTCTACTGGCAGTAGTGTGTCCAGCACTGGGCCTACTGGTAGTAGTGTGTCCAGCACTGGGCCTACTGGCAGTAGTGTGTCCAGCACTGGGCCTACTGGTAGTAGTGTGTCCAGCACTGGGCCTACTGGCAGTAGTGTGTCCAGCACTGGACCTACTGGCAGTAGTGTGTCCAGCACTGGGCCTACTGGCAGTAGTGTGTCCAGCACTGGGTCTACTGGCAGTAGTGTGTCCAGCACTGGGCCTACTGGTAGTAGTGTGTCCAGCACTGGGCCTACTGGTAGTAGTGTGTCCAGCACTGGGTCTACTGGCAGTAGTGTGTCCAGCACTGGGCCTACTGGCAGTAGTGTGTGCAGCACTGGACCTACTGGCAGTAGTGTGTCCAGCACTGGGTCTACTGGTAGTAGTGTGTCCAGCACTGGGCCTACTGGCAGTAGTGTGTCCAGCACTGGGTCTACTGGTAGTAGTGTGTCCAGCACTGGGCCTACTGGCAGTAGTGTGTCCAGCACTGGACCTACTGGTAGTAGTGTGTCCAGCACTGGGTCTACTGGCAGTAGTGTGTCCAGCACTGGGCCTACTGGCAGTAGTGTGTCCAGCACTGGGCCTACTGGCAGTAGTGTGTCCAGCACTGGGCCTACTGGCAGTAGTGTGTCCAGCACTGGGCCTACTGGCAGTAGTGTGTCCAGCACTGGGCCTACTGGCAGTAGTGTGTCCAGCACTGGGCCTACTGGCAGTAGTGTGTCCAGCACTGGGTCTACTGGCAGTAGTGTGTCCAGCACTGGGCCTACTGGCAGCAGTGTGTCCAGTTCTCTGGCAGCGGGACATCAGGAGATGTTGCAGTTTCCCTGGCAACAGGGACATCATGAGATGTTGCTGTTTCCCTGAGTAGTAGTACGGTAGTATTTTCAACAGAAGTTAGTTACGAGGACCTGTTTACATTGTTTGAATTGTTGTCATGGTATTATTAGCGTTACAACTTTTTCTGTGTACACACAATTTTTTCCTTCTAATATTACATTTTTCCTATTAATCTCTGATGGTTACTTTCTATCTAGTGATGTGTTGCATTGAGTGGTCAACTGAATAAATTATATTCACAGGATTGCTTCTCTTCAGTGGTAGTTTATAAAGTCTGAAAAGTCTTAATAACATACAGAGAAGTGCTTATGGAAGCTCCACCCACTGTAATATACAGCAGCTACAGTGACTGGTTGGTTGATAGTCTCTGGGAGTGTTGTATAACTGTTTTTGCCTATCTTGTGTGGTCAGATCAACATGACTTACCTGTACTGAACACTGGGAGAAGAAAGATGTGTGTGTGTGTGTGTGTTTTATTTTTTATTTTTTATTACAATGGAAGAGTTATTCCTTACTAGCCCTCCCCCCCTCCTTTTTTTTTAATTTGTTGGTATGTGCAATACCATGGCCTCACCATTTGCACGCGTGCACACACTTTCATCCAAGCTGTGATGATATATGTCTATACATACATACACATACACACACATATGGCGTGTGATTACCATGGCGTTGCTGCACGGTCTGTTTCATAGTGTTCCATGTATGTCGGCCATCTTGTGTGGCTTGGAAGTGCTAATTTAATCAGCTCTAATTACCAGGAGATACTAACTGTATGTTGCCATCTCCATTCCCAAACACTTCCTCCATTCTATGCTCACGCATGCAGCAAGGCATAGACTAATTGCTAGACTAATTAGGATAGCTGATTATGAAAAGAAGGAAATATACTCAAGTATGGCCTTCATGCCATGATGGAGGAGTTCCTCTGGAGTGGGTGCATATATCCATAGTTTAATGAAAGGGGTTGCCCCAGTTTCCTGTGTAATGTCATTCTTTGCTGTGTGTTTGTGTGTGAGTAGTTACTGTCGATGGACTCTGAGGAGTTGAATAGAATATTTGTTCTGACAGTTGCCCAGTCTCTACACATCTCCAGTGAGTTCCTAGCTGGCCACACCCCTTCCATGGAGCACCTCAGACGTGCCCATTATTTATTTCTATTACAGACATAGACACGACCAACTGGCTGGAACCTTTCCTGAGGACCGTGCTCACCACTGCACCAAACCAGTGAGTACTGCCACGCCTTCTTTCTCTGATTGATGTCAACCTGGCCAACAACTCCTCCCCCACCCCGCTCCTCCTCTCTCTCTCTTTCAGGTGGTGTGAGAGTACTCTGTCATTTTTTCCAGCTGCCTTTAGACAATCATGTGCCACGCCCTCCCCTTCCTTGCAGCTCCTCACAAAGGTAGAAGAGGAGACCAAACGATTTCAGCTTTCTTCAGAGATAGAACAAACTCGACTATTTACTGAAACAGAATCTGCTTCTCTGTTCCTCTGGTATGTATGTATGTGGGTGCGACATTTTATTATAGTGACTGACTTGTGTGTGTGTGTGTATGTGTGTGTGTAGTGTGTTGTGGAAACTGGTAATGGAGACCTCTAATGTAAGTCCAGTTCTTATTAAAATAGCTCAGCGGACGCAGCCAAAAAAGATGGCTGCCTTTATGAGGCAGTTTGTGGACTATGTCATTCTGTCCCTCCCACCAGCCACACCCACCATGTCCCACCTTGATAATGTAAGTTGATGGGTTTTAGAGAGACCTACTTTTAGTATTCTAGTGTGTGTGTGTGCAGGCAGTATCGTGGCTGAACGAGCTCATGTGGAAGTATAATTTGTTTCCAGTGGATAGATTAGTCATGTGTATGGTAAGGTGACATGTCTCTTTCACTGGACGAACAAGTCTACTTGCAGTGTGTGTGTGTGTGTAGGTGTTGCGTGCATCAGATGC
>WLWD01004323.1_pt1 | contig 35580 bp, 10 predicted proteins | sample 6712731 | NCBI WGS metagenome assembly WLWD01 (sample SAMN12718690, study PRJNA576275) | sponge metagenome | isolation source: marine sponge | host: Mycale hentscheli | place: New Zealand: South Island, Marlborough, Capsize Point | collected 2014-11-01 | reverse complement strand
AAGCAATGGCAAAGGAGGTAAAAACTGCTAACTGATATGCCAGAAAAACACACCCGCAAAATGCATGATTATAACCAGATCTGATTGATTATATGTACTTACGTATGGGTGTGGCTAATCCAATAAATATAAGTTGTACAATGGAGGAAATGATACTTTTGTGCACCACATGAACACTATCAAACACATGCACACACACTTCATCACCTACATGTTCAAACCTTCTTACACCAAATCATTATTCACCTAGGTGATACAGGAAGCCCATTACAGCACAAAATGGGTATACACGTTGGCAGTATACTCATCACACATGTATGTGCAGATGTGTGTGTGCGTGTATATGTACACAAGATTTCAAAAAATATTCTGAATGTGGAAAGAAATTAGTGATAAAAGTCCAAATTTTTAAACTATAAGTTTCACTCTATATAACTTCAAGTGCACATAGTGTGCACTAAATGGAATTGAATAGCCAGTAGTGTATAATTACTTATAATCTATTGCAAATTACATCTTTACTAGAATGTATTGTACTAAATCATAATACTACTATAGGAATGAGTACCAACAGGTTGAGAATGCCAGTAGATTGACATGTTCGATTGGTTATATAGTACGCATTGCACGGACACACATGGATACAGTGCGTGGTATTACAAGATAAAAGTGGGCAGAGACAAGTATACTCAGGGTGTAATATGTATGCACTCATAATGATTACAGGACTGTAATATTAGCCAAATGACGGCGAGTTACTCGAGTCACATATCACAGGGGTGTCGGAACAGGTACGGCAATGGCCACACCAATATTTTAAAACAAGGGGGCGTGTCAGCCATTTTTCACTTATAGCGGAACATGTCCCCAGCTACACCGCCTTAATATGCGACCTCTTCGTTTAAGACTTATAGTGACTCGTAAGACATGGACAGCCACACTACTTCTAGTGGTGCCATGCTATTCCAGAATTGGTAATGGTCATCAAAAGTGCCTGAAAATACCCAGTTTCCTGCAGGAAAAAAATAAAAAAATAAAAATATTATTAGTGAGCGGAGCGAGCGAGACACTCTCAGGGGTAACACAATTGAAAACCAGGAATGTTTGTTTGTTTATATGTTTGGACGTACGTATGTCATTTTGTACTTAGACCCTCTCGTAATTTCGAGTTGACTCAGTGTTCGACCCCGTTCCAAACATCACTAAACAGTATCCTTCGGTTTAACCATTACCCGTATCACCCTAGAAATTGAATTGTTTACTGACACTTTGAATTTTTTTGTGGGTGCAGTTTAAACTCAAAAACTTACTGGAGTTCCATTTCTATCGAGTTAGTTGCGGTGTAGTTATAAGCCTTAAGCAACAGTATTTACTTGAATTTTCATTGTCAACTAGACTTACCACGAAGGTAAGTCTTGCGTACGTATGTTCAGTTATGTGAAAGTATTGTGCGTTACAACAATTACTAAGAATATTCCAAAGAAAAAGTTAAAAGAACGTGACTTGGCTTTTTGTTTCAATTCAAATAGTTTCAGGGAGTGGTTACTATGGCATTGAATGCCTTTACCGTATAATACATAATTTAAAAACTCCACTTTTTTTAGTAGCTTGAATATTAGAAGTTAAAACCAAACGTCTAACACTTTTTTAGTAGCTTGAATATCAGAAGTTAAAACCAAACGTCTAACACTCCAGTGTAGTATTAGGCTCTCTCGCTATTTGTGCTCAAGCACATCACTAGTTACATTTTCATGTTACCAAACTGGTCGTCATAAACTTGGCGGTGAAAGGGTTAATGAATCTTACATTATCTGGAAATCACAGGACAATAGAAATACTTGACTCCAGCCCCTGTGTAACAAATGACTAACTATCATGTGTACCATTACTTTTCTTCTTTCACTTTCATTTATTTCATTACTGTAGCTATGTGTGTGCGCGTGTGAGACCAGGTGGTTGTGCATGGCTATCATCAGGTCATTGACCAAATGATCCGGGAACTCTTCACCTTTCATTTGAATTCAATACTTTACAAATGAAGAGTTGAATCAATATAATGTGTGTGTATGTGTGTGTGTGTGTGTGTGTGTGTCCGGCCACACATACAAATGGTTTCAAAGGATTATTCTGTTAGTAAATGAAGTGACAAAAGTTCTAAAAGTTCAGACTCTAAGTCGCTCCCTATATATTTCAGGTTGTCTAAGTGTGCATTAAATGGAAATATCCACAAGTCAATTAGAATGAGTAATAAATATAGTAAATAAAAAATAATTTCAAAAGGCCTCTTTCTTGTTATTGGAGTTAAGAAGTCATTCTAGAGTTCCTCACCTCTAGTTTTGAAGTCCAGGAGTCATCACGTGTACACCAGTGGAGTAGTCACTGCACTATTACACCTGCCACTTCACACTCCTACATTGAAAGTGTATGTCTCAAGTAAAACTAGCTCAACATAATTCAAGATTCTCGGATTTGTGTTGCGTGCTTGTAATTCCAACACATGTAGACATTAAACAGGCTAGTTTAGTACAGTAGAAGTTGTTAAAATTTACACCTTCCATATTACATGTATATTATATTTATGCTAACTACCACAAAACTTTATGAAAAATTGGGGCAAATGTCTCCACGAAAGTCAAACTAATATCTGGGATATGTGTGTGTGTGTGTGTGTGTGTGTGTGTGTGTGTGTGCATATGTGGATGATGGGGGGAGGGGAGCAAAGGGAAGCAAAGTACTTCCCTGTCTAACTCAAGTGCAGCGGAGATTCCAAATAATCTTCCATGCCCCTGGACAACAAAAAAGCCACAAAAGTTTACCAATTGATGAAATCACAAAGAAATCATTTCCTTAAAAGATATTACTGCTCAGTGTCATAATTGAGCAGCACAATAGATAATACAGGCTAAGCATCCCCAATGCACTTGCCACAGTCTGCCTTACGCTGCTCATACGGAAAGAAGTTTATTACAAATGACGCTGATTAAATTAGACTAAGATTTAGGTTAGCCACAGTTATCTAATGATGACTAATTGACATTTGGAAGAAAAAAAATCATATCTCAATGTATTCTTTTTTTTTTTCTTCTTGTAAATATTGAGTACAATTAATTTTAGGATGTCTTTAATCCCCAAGGGGTGGGGGAAGGGCGGCAAATTAGATTTAAGAAGATGTACAAGCCCCCACCCCTCCGCTCCCTGAAAAAAAAAAACCCTGGTTTTACACAAGATAGAACAATACCATATAACTGTGGTTAGGAAGAAAACCGATGGGTCTAGCCACTAGTACTACGGCTTCAAGCCATGAAGGCCGAGACATCATCCCTGAAGTTAGTACAGCTAGCAACAGTCTTAGAGAGAATCATTCCTGGCATCACGTGATAAAATGCAGAGCAGTGGTAGAATATGAGAATGAAGTTAAAAGTCATGCAAACACGCACACACATACAAAGCTCAACCGTGGTAATTATATACATGTATGCAATAATTGGCAGCGAGCGAGACACTATCAGGGACAACACAAAAAATCAGGGATATATTATTGTATATATCATATATGATTGGACGTATGTATGTAACTTTTGTACTTTGACTCACATTTGTTGTGTTCATTCGTTACCTTGGTTAACAACGCGCTGTTTGTCATCACTGTTCATACTTGAAAATTCATTGCCCAAGCCACCAAGAGACTACACTGTAAATTTTGTGTTGGTATATATCAAGTGAACGCGTGCATGTGAGAGTGTTGTGTGTTATATGTGCTGACTAGCTAAGAACAAACAATAAATATACATTTGCTGCTTTATGAGTTAAGCTTCTTAGGTTCCTTCCTGTTTCTTTTGTTAGTAAGCAAGTCTTATATAGAGTTAGAATTTATACAGCGCAATGATTCCTTGGAAAAGCTTGTTGTTGTTTTTAAGTCCCAAAAATTGCTGTGAGTGGTCTCGTATGCTAATTTAATTAAGTCGGCCGTGTAAATTGTTTAAACAAATTGTGCATGATGATTTTTATAAAGATGAATTTTTACCCTTTCACCTTATATGTCAATTTTTTTTTACTGAAGCACATCACAAGCCTTTTCCCCTAGGACTGTGTATATGAGTGGGTGTGTATGATTGTGTGCTTGCGTACTTGAGCTACAGCAGAAGGATGGGTGTGTATTCAGTGAAACTACACCACCTTGACTACCATACAAAAAACATTGTGTACTGGCTATAAATTATATAATACAGATAAGCTTTAAATAAGAATAAGAAACAAAACAAAAACAAAACAAATGAAGCAAAGGTGCGAACCCTCAGTGCTATTAAACATTACCTAGCTATTATAATAATATAATCTCCTTCAAAAAGAACAAAGCAATCTGTTAGCTATTTTAATGAGGCATCAATATAGCTCAAGCAATGAAAACAGTACATGGAAATGCTGTCTTCATAAGAGAAGCTAAACTAGCCAGAAACACGCACTGTTATAGTTTTTCAACGTGAACTTCACTTCATTCAAATCCGTTGGTTAACTTCCCTGAGCATAAAGCAAACTACACTGCGGGCTGCAAGAAATTATTTGCTCAAGTGATTATGATGTGACGCTAGGGAGCTGAAAGCTTCACGTTTCATCAACAATTAGCCCCCCCCCCCCCAAAAAAAAGTAGCACAATAAAAGGTCCTGAATCTTCTTTCTGAATAAGTTTATACCTAAATCAACGGTTAATAGTCAGTAATCTCCAAAATCAGAGCATGACAGACAGACTGACAGGGCAACTACTACTACTACCCTCTTGCGCATGCACTCTTAGGGTTAACAAACAAACAAACAAAAAACAACAACAACAACCACCAACCAACATTGTCTGTTGAAATTTTTTTAGCAAATTAACTGTCTACCAGTCCCACACATCGTGACTTATAAGACCTGCAACTACCTCTATGAGGTCATAAGACTTACATTTGGTAATGGTCATCAATACTATACTGTATCATGCCAAGTTGCTTATGGCCTTAGTGGTTGTCATGGCTCCTATGACTTGTCCTAGTCTTATTCTATGAACTGCATGTGAAAAATAGCATTTTTTCTTCCCATCACTGCACACTGGTGGGACTAGCTAAAAATATTTGTACGCACATTTTATAGACACACACATTTAAATTTGACGTAAGACATACATTTTATACATTCCCCCGGAATCCTGGGGAAAGATACCAAACAGATACGTTAGGGTAACCAGACCCTTCTGAGCGGAGCGATTAGGTAAAGGGTCTGGCCAGCGAGACTACATGAAACCATGGGCCTAAAACAAAGTAGAAAATATAATATGTTGAGTTGCATGCAATGATTATCTCCCCTTCATTGTCCAGGAGCACTCTAAAGGATGTTAGGGTGGCCATGGGAAAAAGCTATGAGTGAGGATAATTTTGGTGGAGCATGTTTTAGAATAATTCAGTAACTAGAAACCATTCCAACATGCACCCACACTTTCTCACAAAGAAATGAAAATTTTCAAGACTACTATGAAACAAACAAACTGACGAGCCTTTGTCATACTAAAACTACCACAAAATATCACTATCATAACTTAGAAAAAATTGTTCAGGAAACACAACTTCACCAGGAAAAAAAAATGACCTGGGTGACCCTGTGCAGCTAAAATACTTAGAAACCCACAGACTGCTAGCAATAAAACTACTTACCCAGAAGCATAAGCCAGGGTAGATAGCGAAAGCTTCCTTCAAGTTCACCAAGACACAGTAGCGTACCGTATTACGAATCAGTAGACTAGCGCGCAACAATAATTTAGACGACCACTTCCAGTCGAGAGTTTTAATGGTAAAGCGTTTTTAACTTATTTAACCTGGCGATACTTACCTACACGTAACTGGAAAAGGGTTTTCCATGAGATAATGCAGTATCTTTGCGAGGCTGCTGGGGAGGAAACAGCCTTATTTTAACGGTCCAGCGTCTAGCGCAGCGAAGTACTTAGGGCCTGAGGGAGGTAGTTCACGATGCACAGAGCCGCCTATGTCTACGCAACAGTACATAGCCTAACAAACATTTAACGTTGCTACATTTTCATCAATGCCGTTGGAGGGACATTATAAACTCAAGGTGGGGTCACTATCTAATTGTGTCTTTCTCTGGAAGGACCTGGGACCTGAGTGATCAAGCAAAAAACTACACCAGTTATAAAACTGTGCAGTGGTATGCACACTGGATATGCTGGCGCTTATGAGGGATTCTTCTTCAATTAATCATCAGCCAAGTTATCCTTAACAGTTCCTAGCTTTCTAATTTTGCTTAATAATATAATGCAAGAAGTTAACTAAACAATTAGTTAAATGCATTTAATAGTTAACTAACAACATTTGGACCACCCTTCAGTAAACCATGAGTAAAACAAAGGTGTAAAAAAACAGACCTGTAAAACTACAGTAAAACATGGTACAATGTTTTACTTAAGGTTTCCTGTCAAGTAAAACTAAGTATGTTTTACTAAATGAGTAAACTATGCAGTAAATCTTTAGTGTAATAGTTTCCTCAATTTAGTAAAACAAGCACCTTCAAGCAGTGGAAAGAAGTTGAACTCGGGTAATGAAGGAGAAAAAATTTAATCAAATGATTACTATCCATTTAGAAGCAAACTAAAGTGAGGAATAGGAGGAGACTTGCTACCAACTCACATGAATTCTGTTCTGTTTATGTTCAATGATTCAGCCATATGAATTGTATTTTCCTCTATTTTGTTGTCTATTATAGTCCAAGTTGACGTGTTTTTCTGAGTGTCTTCTTCTTCTTTCTCCACCAATACAACATCATTGCTGTTTTCATTTCCACAAATTGGCATGTGATTTAAGTTTCTGGGGAGAGTGAGTTCAAAATGAAATGGGCTGGCTAGTGGTTATGTAGGTTTCTCCTTGGCATCTGCCACTCTGCGCCCACTAGGGTATAACTCAACACCAGATACAGATGCTTCATCATCATACTGCAACTAGCCTACGAAAAGAGTGATAATTTCAGTAGAGGGCTGTGAGTTAAGCAAATATTATTTACACGCTGCTGAGCAGGGTAGATCTTACGTGGATTTAGTTTTTCTCACCATATGGTGCGTAATCCGTGTATAAAACGATGTAGCTCGCTCGGTAGAAATGTCCACTATGTACAGGGAGACAGGAGAATAGTGACTCAAGTGCCCACAGTTACCCTGCTGCACCCACAGCAGAACAATTCCACACTAATAACCCAATGTTCTCAGTCTACAAAGCGACAAATAGTATACTAGAAAACTGACAAAAGTAGTAACAGTAGTAGTAGTAGTACAAGTATAAGAACCAGAGAGGATGCTCCACTCTACTCTTTGTTAAGCAGAGCAGAGCAGGGCCCCTATGAGATAAAACAAGCAATGTAAACAAAGGTGGAGAGTAACAGTGTACGGGTGAATGAGATATAATAACTGTTAATGAGAGCCAACATGCACAAGAGGTAGTAATGTAAACAGTCACACGTGCAATGAGCAATTCCAGCTTCTGTTCAGGCATGGCCAGAACAATCCTGGCTTCTGTGGGTTATTGTGCCCGTTGTGTTCAATAATACCAAGATAATATTATTAAACCTACTCTGAAATTTCTCGAAAGAAGCTTAGTACTCAATATTGCGGTATGCTAGCTTTTTGTTAGTGTGTCATTCCAGTTACTATTGTCTTTCTATTTAATGATTATATACACAGTGAAATAAAAAAGAGAGAATGTGAGAAAATAGTTCTAAATTGATGGCTATAAAAAGATCACACGAAACTAAATAGGATGTGTTTACAGATTAAGTTGAGTCACCATGCCTTTTTTGAGATATCAGACAAATGAGGCCAGAGACTTCGAATGTTATCAATGAGTCAGGCTCATTGCCTACAGTCAGAGGCAGTTGAGGACGTGAGGAAAGGTTGAGGGAAGGAACAAAACATGAGGAAATATCTATAATGATGTCAACATGTCAGTTAGGCTATTTTGTGTAAACAACTGAAGATCCTAAATTAAGAAAGCATTGATTGGGTAATTTGAAGTCACCAAAACTGCACGGTCAAATCCCTAAGCACAGGAGTGATCATACATCATTTGTCATATTATATTAAATATTAGTAGGTACTGAAGTCACGCCCACTTAAGATGACACTATCAGCTACTGTAATCAAACGTAATTCACAACTTAGTGGAATATTTTAGCTTCACATTATTATTATATTAATAATGAAGCATCAGTGGCAGAGATACTGGGGGGGCAGGGGGGGGCGATCGCCCCCCACTCTTTCATTAGGGAGGGCACAGCCCCCCCACTTTTACACTACAAAGAGCAGAAGCCCTATTTTATATTAGGAGAGTGATAGCCACCCATATCCCTAAACATTTTTCAAAAGTTGAGGCCATACTCTTATGTAACTGACTATCTCACCTTTGTTATCACCTTTCATATCCACTGACTAAGTAGCTAGTACCGCTGTGGTTAATTAATCAATGCAGCTGCTCTTTGAAGGGAGAGAACTAGCTAGTAATGGCAAAGAAACAAACAAGTTTGCTGAGTTTCTGGTCAAGCACACTATAATTCGTATTTTCAGCTGGTACTCCTGATTCATTGTCATTTTTATAAACTTTTTTGTTCTTTATTTTTGTCACGATCCAGGCTCATAATTTTTTTGCATCCTCAAAACGCAGTTTTGATTTCCTAAGCAATTTCTTTATTATGCCCCAGTTATTTTCTGCCCCCCCCCACTTTTGAAGTGGTGTTTCTACCACTGAGCATACCTTTAGTATTAAAAGATCCATAAATCATATTCTTTACCAGTTACTAGCTAAATCTCATTGTAATTGTAAAATAATTATAAACCTTATAGTTTAAAATAAAATCTATAAAATGCACCAATAGTTAGCTATATTTTACATTCATACATTCAAGTCATAAAATTCAGTTTTTAATCATAAAAGTAAGTTATTATTATTATAGTGAATTAATCGTCACTTTCATATCCTTTCCTATGAATCTTTATCTTTCAATAGCTGTCGTCTCTATTTGAGAAGAAATGTTGGTTGTGATATCACTCTGAAATGATCAGAAATAATAGCATGATACAATTTCACACTTTACACTTAAGGCTTAAAGATTTGCTCTTTGCTAGAACAGTACGAAGTATTTTTACTCAATACTTAAGAATCTACACCATAGCACAACACTAGTGATATATTGTCATATTATTTAGTCCCACACTACTGCACACTATTCTTGAAACTTTTACATTATTCACATTAGTAAATTGCCTGTAAAATTAATATGTATGGAGGAAATTGTATTTTAATTTAAATACATAGAATGAAGAAAGTGAAATTGTACCATAATAGAGTGAAATAGCATAGTAGCTAAGTGAAATAGTCGTGCACGAGTGCAGCATTAGGCTTGCAAATGTATAGCTAGAGTAGTTTCTAGTTGGATACTATGTTATTCTTTTGCACATTAATTGTACTGAAAGAAATTTAACAGGCCATTTGTTGACAAAGAAGTTCTAAAGGAAGCCAATCCTGAAATCTAGAGATAGTGAGTGATTGATACAGTGTAGTTATTGAAAATGTTTAAAAAAAATTGATTTACCATTAGTAACTGATAACATCTATAACCTGTGCTATTCTGGATTAATGTCATTTGAAAAACAATAATTGTGAAATAGCATTTGCAAAACAATTGAAATAGCACTCGACTTAGCCTCATGCTATTTCAATTGAGTTATCTGTTCTATTAATCTTGTAATATCATGGTGCCATGTTATTGCTCTAATTCATTTTAAACAAATAAATAAATATATATATATAATAATATATATATATTGTGCAATACTAACCTCTCCCTTTATCGTTGATTCTGTTCTATTACTTGAACTGACGGTAAAAGCTTGTGAAGAAGTTTGACATCCTTTAATTTTTCTTAGGCCAAATATTGTTTTTACTTTTCCCCATATGTATTCATTTCTCAGAACATGAATAAGAAATATGAGACTTCCCTAAAACAAAAAGAAAAAATATTTCTGAGTCAAACATTGCTTTCAGTAGATAAGATAAGATTACACTCATATGCCGAAGGATTTAATGTTCATTTTATTTATCTATTTTACCCAAGTTAAGTTAAAAGAGTACTTCTTCTTGCATATAAAATTTTTGAAATCCCTACTCAAAACACAAAGAAAAAACAGCAGAATTAAATTATTAATAACAATTCTTTTGTTACTCATCCTGATAATAGACAAACATGACATACATTATTTAATTAGACTTAATTACTTTAGGTGCTGCCTCAGAGGGAATTACTGTTTTTAAGGTTCTGAAGGCTCTAGGCTGTAGTGTCCTGAGCACAGTGAGGGCGCTACTCAGGGCCTAAAGGTCCCTAAAAGTTGTATTTCATGATGGCTTTGCAGCACCTAACTAATTTAGAATGTAGCGACTGCTCCTAACAATGCAATTTGAGGGACACTAAGTATCCCTACCCTCAAGGTGGGGACACTAAGATAATAGTCTCCTTCTTTGAAGGACCTAAGCAGTTTTGAGTTCCTCTGTCTCTATACAAAAGCTAAAGTAGCTATGTTCTAATGAATGTTTATGTTGGACTGGTCCTCTCACACATGAACATTAAAGTTGGCAGCAAACTATGAACAATATTATAAGGCATATGTATTCATTTATATTTTATAGTAGTTAATTGTTGATGTCCGGTGATGACTATTGCATATAGTTTATATTTTATAACATTATCTTTTTACATGTTATATTTGTATTCATATTGTATTTTATGTAAAACATTGACCTTTTGTTGTGATTATCAATCATTATTATTTCACAAAATTGAGTATCAACTTTGGTGGCAGAACTACCGCTGAGTAGTGAATTAGGAAATCCACTACATGACCTGTGCAATCTAGTAAAAGTAAATTATATCTGACAAGATATTATTTGGTATTGATATGCTGCTAACATTTTGGTCAGTCATTTTATTTTCTCACCTGAAGAGAGTTCACCACAGTGAAGAGCCATGCGAACATCACAGTGTTTGAATTCACTGCAAATATTCCTAGCAACCATGTCAGGCCTAACAGAGGAAGCAAGATAACGCTTCCCTTTACTGTGACCCTACGGATATGATTTAATACAATAAAAGCCAAAACAATACCCACAGCAAATGTCAAAATTGCTTGTTAAGTCTGTCTGTCAATAGTGACATTATTATTCAAGGTTATCAGCTATCATAGCTGCGCTTCAAGATAAACGATGTTAATGCTGGACAAGGCATGATAGAAAGATTTAATTTTACTTTAAAATACATACATCAGTTAAATTTGAATACTGGCAGCTTTACTTGTCAATAAATAATTCTAAGGTAAACCCACAGAGTCCAGAGATGGTTACAGTAAGTCTTCATTTTGTATACATAGCTTTGTTAAAACAATACATATGCATACATGCAATATTATATAACTAGAGAATGACGAGTTTTGTAAATCTCATTATTGTAGTGATTATTATCACTGTCATGTCAATAATTTTACTTGTGATATGAGGTTCATACATCATAGGTGTATCTGTCAATTTTCACTTTGTCAGGCCATGTAGTGGTACCAACCAGCTTAAAAAAAATGGTAAACTGTTTTTTTAATGCCCTTAACAGAAACTTTGACAAATTTCATGACAAACTTAGTACTGAGACCTTTATGTACGCTACTATTGCTTTTTTATCAATAGTTTTATTTATCTCTAATTCTTTGCATAAGATATGTTATATAATAAATAAGGAATAGATCAGATAATTTTATGTGCAGTGATATTACTTACTTGACAAGATCCATTGTAGAATTGCTTTTATCACTTATGCTTCCTACAGATACTTTAGTCCTCACTATGGAGGCAAGTGTAAGCAGCAAAATTACTGTGTTTATCTAAATATCAAATGATCAACACATATAATTAAAATACAAGCTAATAATTCATGTACATTCTGCTTATATTACATAGCCAACTTCTACTACTAGGCTGCTCAAATAGAATAAAAAGTGCTCATTATTATTGATGCTATAATTACAGGGCTGTATTAATTATGGCTTTGCAGTGAAGTCATTGGGAATAATAATAATAATTCCTTACACTTGCTATTAAGATGATGGGACCCACAAAAGTCCAGATGTCAAGATCACTAGGATTTGCATTTATCCAACAACTATACAGAACAGTTACTGAATTACAAATAGTGACATTTGCTATAATTTAAATATGATTATTATGATAGAAAAACTTAATACAAATAAAGAATTAGGTCAAAACAACAAACTCAAAGCAATAGCTGTTTCATATTCCTATACATAGTTTTTACATAATTATAATTTTAATTGAAATTATGATTAAGATACGACATAATTTATTCAGTTGAATTTTATCTGGCCTCTCTGAGAGTGCAGTGAACCCCTTAATAAATAATGTGACCCTTTCATATTTACAACAGTCTTTCAACATACTTTCCATCCATTAAAGAAAAAATCATTCTATTTGAAAATTAGTGTCTTGGATAGTAGAGAGTGAAATTTGGAAAGGCAACAAAAATGAGTTAAATGACACATTGTTCGCGTTTGAGCTGAGAGATCTCTTATTAAACCTCACATGCATGTGTGTGAGGGTTAAAGTAGTCTGTCACCTTCTGATTTTGTAGATTACTAACAATTTAACCATAAATTTAGGTACGAACTGACTCAGCATGATGATTTGAGACCTTTCATTGTGTTACTTTTAATTTTGGGATGATTTCTAAGAAAATGTGAAGCAATGAGCTCCACACAGCTACTATAGCTTCTGTGTGTAACACCTATTGCCACATTGTAATCCTGTGAGCAAATAATTCCAGCTGCCGTTATACAGGTGTACTAAAATTGGAGTTTCACTTTGAAAGTACACAGCAGTGAGTGTGTCCTGAATACTTTTCATTTGTTTGAGCCATCTTAAACCTGATTAGGAATAGCCAAAGAAATTATTCTTTTGGTCTGAGAAATGTTTTTGTAGTAGATAGATAATGCATACTAAGCCAACGACTCACTCTTTTGCTGCTTTTATATTATTACTTGTGGCACTATAATTAGAATTTAATTATATTTTTTGAAGTAGTGCAGGAATTTTGCAGGTTTGGTGTGTTTATTACTAAGCTTGCATTTATGAGTTAAAAAAAACAGATAATTTCAAAATTAAAGTGGAATTGAATTTAAATTTATTTTGTGTGCGCAAATATTTTACTCTTGAGTGAGAAGACTTACTATTTTTTAGTTTTATTAACACTATCTGCGAGTTCATGACGTATTCCAGCGGATATAGCCACAATAGGAATGGGAATGCCTGAAGATAACAACTTTGATAGTGTAAAAACAGCAGTAACTCAAGCTTTGACTTACCCCAACAAGCAGGTATTAGTAGATACCATTTGTCTGCCAAGTTCCCAAATACTTTAACTAGCAGTACATACAGTATCACTCCTTCTCCCAACATCCAGAGAAAGGCACACAGAAAGAAGTACTGTATCAGAGCTGCCACTGTCTTACATAATATCTAATAAAACAAATAATTAAATAATATCACATTAAATAACACTACAAGTTCAAACAAAAAATTGTCACTGTGGAAACTCAGCCTTGGCATTTAGAAGCATAGAAAAATAAGCCAGTGCTTTATTTCCGTCGACATGACTTCAATGAGTGTTTTATGCAGACTTTGCTATGCCTGTTTATTATTTTAGATTAATTATTATAGGAGTAAGTTGATATATATTCTCTTAGTCATTATTGAAAACCAAACCAAATGCTAGGACAATGCTACAGAGACTATTCCATGCTTGAGTATGTGTGTGCAATGTGTGTGGTTGTATAATGGAGTATTATGAGTGTGAAGTATATGTAAGTCTATGTGTGATGAGGTGAGCATGAATACATTTGAATAAACAAAAATATTGTTTTCACATGCAATAATTCATTCACTATCACAATCCTACCTCAATGTCTGAAGCAAGGTCTATACCAAACACAAATATTAGAAGACCCAAAGGTAAGGCTACTGCCAGATTGACATGGATGTGGATGAGAACACCTTTCTTTAGCTGCTTCCTGCAAATACTATTTCATTTAATACTGAAAAATGCAAAGGATCTGGTAACGAGTAACTAGTTATTTATACTACATTTTAATCAATGCATTTTACATCAATGTTGGTAAAGTGTCATCAGTAACGATGACTCTGAGTATATTGCAAAACCGGGCTGGTGACTACAGGTACCATGCAATAAATTGGGTCAAGAAAAGTAAGTGAGAAAAACAAAATAGACTAATGTAACTGAACCAAGATGTCAAGGATAGCAAATTGGATAAAAATAAATCTTTTGCTACTCTATTTCAAATTTGCAATAGTTAATACATCAAGTGCCATTTCTGACACAGTCTTGATGCCATCAAAAGACAATATAGAAGACTGTAGAAATTACTTCTAAAGTAGTAATAATTTGAGTACTCAAAAGCATGTATAATTTAGCTAAAGTGCTTTTCTAATTTAGAGCCAAAATCACCATTTTTAATACAGTATTTATAAATTAATATTCTCACCTGAAAATCAATAGACACATAATTGTGAGAAGAAGGCACAATATGGAAACAATGCAGCCAAAATAGCTCACTGCATCAGTGCCTCTTGATGGGCTTCATTTAGACCATCTCCAAAATTGCCATTAGGACTAGCCTGTGGAAGTAACATTGTTTTATTCAACAAACAATATAACTTAGTCACATTTATTCTCTGTGCTAGTAATCTCTTATTTAATATAACTTAGTCACATTTATTCTCTGTGCTAGTAATCTCTTATTTAATAATATAACTTAGTCGCATTCATTCTCTGTGCTAGTAATCTCTTATTTAATATAACTTAGTCACATTTATTCTCTGTGCTAGTAATCTCTTATTTAATATAACTTAGTCACATTTATTCTCTGTGCTAGTAATCTCTTATTTAATTATTGTCATAATCTACAATTGAAGATATTTCTATAGCTATTTTGGCAGAAGAGGTTTTGGTGGCATTTGATTAAAAAAGATAGTTCTGCATTGAAGATGTCATGTGTTTTTATTATACAGGCAAAGAATGACCCATGATTCCAAACCTGAACTTATCACTGTCACCTACGGTTGAGTCTGTTGTGATTCTGATCCGTGTTAGCTGCAGACATGGTACACTAAGTTATAAACTGAGATGTTTAATATACATTTTAATTGATTCCATTTTTCTATTATTAATGTAGATGTTATAATATTTCTAATTTCTGTTATTGCAACAAATTTACTGTGAATAAGTTGTTAAAATAGTGGCTATCCACTCTCTAATCCCAGTGTTGTCTTAATAGATGCACTTATTAAACTTATGAATCAGCCCCACAATATGATACCTTGGTATCTTGAATATGTTTCACAAGTTAACTTTAGAAAGTCTCACAATATACCATCTTGATGTGTGCGTTTTTCCTGTTGGCACATTCCATTATTGCTACATTGCTGATGTATTATCAAAACAAGCAACATTAATAGTTTCAGTTCTAGCTCATTAACATCATGCAAGTGATGATTGTGTTCAGTGACAATGACTCTGGATTCTTGTGATCAGAGATCAGCTGCATTCTTATTGTGACACAATTATATTATCTATACTGTAACAATTCAGTTAAAAAAATAGCAAACGTAATTTATGAATATTCTTAACCCTATCACCGGCTGATAAAATTTAATGATTTTCATTTTTATAGATTAATAATGTTTAAATATTAAGCCTAAGTACATATAAGTATCTAACCAAGTCTATGAAGAACATTGAAAACATTAAGACTCTACAATGTCAATGGATAATTGGGAGAGCCCCTTAAAAATTATACTGGAATGCATTTAAAATTATATTTGGTAAGTAGTTTTATTAGATCAATAATAATGGATTTTGACCACCACTCACTCACTAAAATTGCAAAGCTTGTAAGGTGAGTTGTGATGACTTGAATGGAATCACCATATGGGCCAATTTGTGTGGACAAGTTATCAGTTTTCCAATCTCTACAAATAAAAATTTTATAACAGTCAAGTCAGTGCACTGACATAATATCATGCTGTAATTAAAGCTTTGAAATTATGATTGTAGTATTGCTAAAAAAAAAAATAAAGAAAGAATGGGAATAATGTAATAATGAACTTCATTGAATGAATGATTAATTTATCTGAAGGAAATCTGATTCATTTGCATGTGTTTTCTGCTCATTAGTAATAATTAACATAACATTCCAAAAACTCAATCAGTCTGATTACTTTAATTATGCATTTAAGCCTATCATGGTCAAGTCACTGTATTCATTTTAAATCTTTACATGTGATAAACAAGCAGTATGATATTCTTTTGGCTATATTTCTTCTCTGCACAACCTAAGTAGATTGTCTGACATTGCATTATAATATCCAAAACTATACAATGCGAACTTTTGTTCTTTCCAATGTTCACTATAAAAACATTGAACATAATAAGAGCTTATTAATGCACACAACTTACATAGTCTCATTGTTAATACTCAGAAAGAATCCATTATAAGAATAATTACTTGTAAGCTGAAAATACAAACAATTACAAATGAAGTTATATACCTAGTTAAGTTTTACAAGCTAATAGATTTAAAAGCATTGCAATTGAGAAATTAGTTGTGGTCTCCTTTAAAGAATACAGTTCTGTTAAATCAAATTTTTAATGGAATATAGATATATAAAAATATGAATAAGTCTAAACTAATGGAATATAGAGGGCTAAACCAAACATTAATAAATATAAATAGCACTATCAAACTCAAATTGCTTGACATCATCTCTTTATTCATGTTATGCTATAGTGTATCATTAAATATATTGAATACTGCTTCGTTCTAATTATTCAGATAAATAGCATTTTATTGTGATCACAAAATTGTAATAATGGTATTAAGACTGACTAATTAACAATGGTTAATATGCTAAATATTCGCTTACTATTTGTGGAGTAAATGTTAACTGAATAGGACGCTGAGTGAAGTCAACATCACAAACATCCTCAAATTCATTCGGAGGTAGAAACACAAGTGACAGCATTACACTAACTGGAAACCTAGACACAGAATTAAAGTCATAATATGTCTTAAAAATAATTGGTCATTGAGTATTGTATGGTAGTAAGAATTCCTACACCAATAATAACTTATCAACGTTTCTTGTCAGTAAATGTTTAAGCTGAGGAAAATGCATGGAAAGTAATTGCTTGAAGTTTTAAAGTAATTATAATTGGTAATGTTTTTTTTAACAAACAACACAATCCTAATGTTTTATTTTTTGAATGATCATTATGTGGTCAGTCCAATAGTTCTAAAATGACTAAAATACTTGCAAAATATTACTGCAGTTGCACTATTTTAGAAAATTTGAGTTGCACTCATTATATTAAAATCATAGGTCTCACCAAACTCACCTATTATCACTTTCATTAATCTTTTTAATAGTTTCTTGAATATATTCAGGATAGTTGATGCTAATAATGCCCACCCCAATTGTAATATTACAATCTAAAGAAAATAATGTATAGTGCATCGTAATACCAGTCACCAATGAGTGCAATATGAGTGCTTGGTTTATTATTTGAGTAGTTACTTAATTCAATTCAACAAATACTAAAGCAACATGATGGTACTCATCAGTGTAATACCATAGGTTGCTGCTCTTACTTATAATTTCCTTGTTGGCAAATGAAAGATTGAAAGAAGCCAGTTGTAAAAGTGCTGAACTTTTATTCATATCTTCTGTTGAATTAAAGTTATCTTCAAATATATTAAATATACATACAAAATCACTCACTTTGTGGAAATGAAAAAGTTGGCAGACCCAGTGTGTTTAATTTCAATACATCATAGGCTGCAATTATAAGTTGCCAGTCTTAATCAATATAATAACTGGTAAGGCATTCATTTTATCACACAAGATAAATTAGCACCGTATTTTTTAATATTGATTAATAAGTTTATTGTACTACTTTTATTAAATTGTCACGTGCTACTTACTTTTTCTGTGAGTATTACAACAGTATAGCCACACAATTAAAAAAAATTAAATCTTATATGAAAAAATGGACTTCAACAAAACCGATTAATTCAGAAAAGTCAGCATTGTACTTTTGTAGGTTTTTATTATACACAATTTTCTAGGAGTATTAAAAAATAAAATTTAAAAAATATTTCTTTTATTGAAACTACAGTGCTTGCCAATATTGTCTTTTTCAGAAGAGAAATCTTCGGTAAAGATTGCTCTGTCTTGAGATAATCGAATCAGAAGTTCCTCTGTGGCTTCTACTATTTTTTTAATGTCTGATAAACTCTGAACAGTAATAAGATACATCAAACCATTATATAGAATGAATTGTAAACATACTCGATTAAGCCAGTTAGTTGAGGAATTAGCTTCCAATAATGAATTTAGTGTTTCCACAATTACCTGTATTAATTTAATAATAAAAGCAACTCATTCAGCTAAAGTTTAGTACTTGTACCTCATAACTTCTTCTGCTTATTTTTTCTCCATTCCTAGTCATATTAAAACCTTTACGGATGTTGCGTGCTATATCTCCTATACAAAGATCTTGCTTGAAGTTGTTTAACGATGTAAAAAGAGCATTGGCATCTTCATAATCATTATCATCATCATCATCATCATCATCCATTAATTGAGACAGCTGCATAACAAGTAATATTATATTATTATAAATATGACTACAAATTGCTAATCCAGATAAGATTATAAGACTAATAATTAGAGGAAGCAAAAAAAAATTAAACAATAAGATATGTACCCTGTAGCAAGTATGAAGTTATACAACATTAAAGAAATGGAGATAGACTTTCCAATCTAAACCTTACCTTTGGAAGCTAAAACAAACCATCTGAACCCTACATATAGCTACAAGCCTGTCCGTATTGCACTACTTTCATATCATAGATATGTATTATATAATCTCACATGCACTACCTAACTGAATATTTTTAATTCTGAAAAAATACGTATATTATCAAATCCAATAAACTATGTAAATTATTAATATTATTAAAGTAGCCATGAAATTTCTTGTTCATCTGTTTTGTATTACTCTCTGTCTCTGAGTTGGTCTGCCTGTCTGTCTCTCCGACTTTGTGTAAGCAATTCATAACTATAAGACATTGTGAGCATTTGTTATCAGATTCTTCAGACCAGCCTTCTCACCTCCTAAGGTGCACACACATGTATGTTAAGATTACCTGTATTGTTTATCATTCCCTCTGATGTAACTTGTGTTCCGCTAATGCTTACAATTCTAGGAATCACTAAGTGAGTATTTATATTCCTCAAGAAGGCATTATTCTATCTACCAAAATGTAGCTTTTCCACAGTCATTGTACTTACACAAATCTTCCTCATTTCACGTATTTCTTGTGATTCTCTTGAACTGCAGTTGGGTCTTAAGGAAGTTCTTTGTAATATCCATGAATTAGTAGCACTTGGTAGAAGATCACTCAATGTTGGCAGAGTATCAAAATACGATGAGAAAATGTCATTTGAACAATAGAGCCTAAAATTAATGAAGTCAAAGTACAATATTTTAATGAATCATGCTTAATAGTACCACAGCATTGCAAAATGCATATAAGACTATTGACTTCCCACTTGCAGTCTACCTCGATTGCATCCTGCTAGCTCCACATTTTGAATTGTAATGTTTAATGCAGCAGCTGTGAGTAGATGTAGAATACAAGGTATAGTTCAATCTGAAGTAAATTAATCCAATAAATACGTAATGTACTTTATTATTTATCATATAAATACATGCTAATGGTTATGAAAACATTATGGCTTGATATAAACTGTTTATCATAATAAAATTATAATGCACTTAAATATTTCGAAAGATAAGTCTTCAGGTTTAACAGAAATTAGGACATGGACATTTCAGATCCCAATCTATGTATCTGAAATACGCACTTCTGGATGGTAATATTGAAGTAGCTAGCTCCAAAAAAAAAAAAAAAAAAAAAAGAAAAGAAAAGAAAAAAAGAAAAAAGAATGAAGTAGGACTAGTATGACAAATATTAAAGATTAATTAATGTCTGAATTACAAGCCAGTAGACACATTTTAAGTAGAATGTCTTATTGATAACAAAAGTCATAATACAAATGGTAATGCTAGACACAGAATTTTAGGCTGCATTTATTTTTTAATTCTAAAGTCAAAAATAAGAAAAAAAAGAATCGAGAAAAGCAATAGAACCTACCTTACTCCATTATTAGAATTATAGTTGACAAAGTTACTGAGTGATGCATTAGGGGTAGGTATTAGATTGTTCACTGTAGTCCATATTGACATGGTTTGCAGAGTGCCCTCTTCTCTTTCTACTAATGTAACATTCTTATTGAAGTTCTTTCCTTCACAAACAGTGTTATAGTTTCTTGGGACAGTGAGTTCAAACCTGAATGGCAATGTCCTTTCTGGATCTGCTGACACTTTAGATGGGAAATTGGGGATTGCTCCCACTAGGAAATAACTGAATAGTAGAGGCAGAAACTTTTCCATTACTCTAGCTTTCCCCTGGAGTGGTAACTGGGTAGTATTGACTGTATTAATACTACTTCACTTTTGATGTTGACTCTGTTATTATGAGTATAGTTGATTAAAAAAACAACAACCTAGCTAAGGACAGAGGTATCAGGAACAATACTGAAGCCAAAGTTTACAATGTTTAGCTTTCATAATGAGTAAGCGGAAGTTGGAATAGCATATTAGGCAGTATAATGATGGTTTTGATTTGATGCTCATGCAATTACAATCTATAAAGTATATATCTTCCAATAACTAGTAACTTTGACTAGGAATCTGAAATGACAAAATTAATGCCGATAATTAGGCTGTAGAGTATGCTGTTTACTTGTTGCTATTATAGTAAATACGGCTTTTACTTTCAGTTTATTCAATTTAAGTTGCAAATAAAATTATGTGAACATTTCATAGTACTGTACTTTATAGTAGTAATCCCTGAGTGTGTTGTGTATTTATCCATTTCTCTTAATTTATAACTTAATGCTTAAAGAATCTAAACACAAACTATTTTATAATAGTCACAATTTATTTGGCCACTAAGTTACAGATTATCAACGAGACAGAAATACAATGATGAGACAGAGATAACTCTTAGCTCTAACTGAATGGTGCATTACTGACTGTCTCTTGAGCTAGTAAGAACTGCAATGTCAGAAGACGAATATTTGTGAGTGCACGTATTTGTGAAGATGAAAGAAGTTGTGAAGATGAAATGTGAGTCAAGCTTGTTGGTAGAATATGTAGCTGTAAAAACCTTGAAACTGGTAAGCCTACTAGGGTATAAGATTAACAGTCAGCCTGATCACCATGTGATAATTTGAGTTATCTCTAGGGTCAAGTACCTAAAAAAATAACATTGTGAAGGTTTCTATAGCATAGAATAAATTATATATAACCATAATTATTCCTATTAAGGCAAAGATGCTAGACATTATATAAGTACTACATGTGTATCACATTTTAGAATTCAATTCTGCGAACTAGTTACTTGTAGTTCTTGGACTAATTGAGCAGTTATACAAGAGTGTCTGGGGAATGTCTACTATTCTGGGGTCACAATATAATATGTACCAGTCTCAGGACTTCTATATATCTTACCCACTAGCCTCTCCAGCTTCACTTTAAGTGGAACATTCTAATCTCATGTTTTGATTACAGGAGTTAAAGTATATTCAAGAAATGTAAGGGGCTCAATTATTCATTGAAAGTCTAACACTCTAACCAGTTTTAACCAGCTCACTCTTACAAAATTGTATCCATAACTTGCAATGTTTATACATACCCTTTAATTCTCTCCATTTTACTCAAAATAATGTATCCACCCATATTACTATGTAACTCGCTTACTCTTTGAATTTTTTTGCAATGGTAATGCACTCCCTGTAGTACCTTGTCAATTCCCCCTCTCTTGTAAACTATTGATGTAATTTGTAATGCTATGGCTAAGTCCAGGCCTTTCTCAGAGCCTGGAAACCCTTTACCACGTAAAATGGCTCGCACTCGTATTAATATTTCTTGCAATATCAAACAACAAGGAAACACCAAATACAATGAAACTTTCTGATAGTGATCTCTCTAATGAGCAAATTATTTTCATTTCGTGAACTTTCCAGTGGCCTCCTCCAATAGAAAATATAATATAGCTTGTCACCTCTTAAAGTAAATAACCTCTGATTGTAGACTTAAAGCCCTGGACCCAAAGCATTTTCAGTTCTGACATTCTACTATAGTCCCTTAATACTAAAATATGTACTCCCATAATCCAAATTATCCTGTCTTTATAGTTTGAATAAACTACTAGATGTTTCAATCTCTCTATAGTGGCCATCATTAGTATTGAATGGTTACATGATGCAAAAACAGTTGGGATTTGTGTAGTGATTAAAAATCTTGTAATTATGTCGTTAATTTGTAATCACTCATCATCATTGTCTTCTGACTTCTTGCATCTGTTAACATCTTAGTTATCTGCTGGTTCAACTTAAAGAAAAGAATTGCTGGATGCACTTTGAGAGTGTGTCCAAAAAATTAGATAATTTAATTAATTTAAGTAGGCTATTAAAAGTTACTTATATTAACATTTACTGAAAATTAAGTGAATTAAAAGGTTTGAAGGCTTATCTGGCCATCAACAGAACATGAATGAATTATTTAAAAAATTATAAAATTGATAAAAATAATACTTATTACATGAGTCAGAGCGTGATATGGCGAAATATTTCAAGAGCAGACAGATATATTTTCATGAGCTAGAGGTGACTGAAAATAAAGCCTGAGAGAGAAATATCTAGCCATATCACTCTGACAGAGTGTAATAAATAGTTTACCACTATGCAAATGAGGCAGTATAAGCTGTATTATAACTATCTTATAACTTTCTTATACCAATAGTATAAGTATAGTATAAGAATTGCTTATATTTAGTATATGTCCAGCTTATATGTAGCTTATTGGTTCGTTATAATCTATACAGTATAAGCTTGTTATAAGATTTAGAATAGGATAGAGTGTATTCAGCTTATTTCTAAAGCAAAATGTGACCGTCTACAGGAAAATCGGGCACAACGCGGCCCCGACGAAAAAATTTTGTTTTGCACTTACAGACTCCTCGGCAAGCAGATATTAAGCTATCCAAGTTTTATCGCCGTAGCTTTAGCCATTCCCGCTATATATCGCCTAACCGTTCCCTTCGTTAGGCTTATTTAATACAATTCTAAGAACTAAATCGATCTTTTTACGACGTCTACGCTTGCCGCGTTGTGCCCGATTTTCCCGTAGACGGTCACAAATATAGGCAGGTGTCTTATAGCAGTGCGTATTATTATGGAGGCAATAATTATTAATTAAACCTTAAATTGCTATTATTAATTAGAAATTCAGGACAGTTAAAAAAACTGTAAATTTTTTTGTTAGTTTTTAATTATTACCAAATCTGAGGTGAAGAACATTGCATAAAGTAGACAAAAAGAGAAAATTATGATAACAACAATAAATTGCTTGAAAGTGTTGACAGTTTGAAAGTTAATTTTCTTCACTGTCCTAGGCAGCCAACAGCCACAATTTAATCCCTCGAGGAGCTTCACTTTCAATGGGAGAACCAAGACGCCTTTGAGCTCTCAAATGATTCGTCGATGGTAAATTATCCAAACGATACTCCAGTTTGTCAATAAAATGTATTTAAGGAATCTGACCTATATGAAGGTGGACGACGAACAAATATGCCGTTTTCCTCCTCTTCCTCTGACATCATTTCGGGAGGAACTTGAGACCATAATTCTGTCTCCCGACCTTCTTTCACCACTTTGCCTCGGCGTTCATAACTCTTTACACAAATAATGATCATTAATCATAAGCCAAACAACTTACATTAATAGTTGAAAATAAACATGTCTACGTCTAAATTTCAGCGTTCATTTTTGCCACTAAAAATAGTATATGCATAAGTATATAATAAATCTATTATGTACATATAATATACAACTGATACCACATGTGATAGGTACATAGTAACTAGATAATTAAAAACACACATAATGCACAATGTGCAAGTACACACACAACGTGTGTAATCTAAACGCAAGTACACACATGATGTATATAAACCTAACCAGCAAACACACACATGGTGTGTATTAATTTAAAAGCGGTCACACACACATGATGTGTACAAATTTAACAAGTGAACACACACACATGATAAGTATTAATTTAAAAGCGAACATTCACATGTGTATATAGTTAACAAGCGAACACACAGACATGATGTGTATAAAGTTAAGAAGTAAACACACACACATGGTGTATATTAATTAAAAGCGAACACACACACATTATGTGTATTAATCTAAAAGTGAACACACACACATGATATGTATAAGTCTAATAAGCAGACACATACACATGATGTGTATTAATTAAAAGCGAACACACACACATGATGTGTATAAAGTTAACAGGCGAACACGCACACGTGATTTGTATAAACCTCAAAGTGAACACACACATGATGTGTATAAAATTAACAAGCGAACACACACACATGGTGTATATTAATTAAAAGCAAACACACACACGTGTATAAATCTAACAAGCAAACTCACACATGATATGTATTAATTTTAATAAGCAAACTCACACACATGATGTGTATTAATTAAAAGTGAACATACATACATGATGTGTATTAATTTAAAAGCGAACACACATACATGCTGTGTATTAATTAAAAGCGAACACACATACATGATGTGTATTAATTTAATAGCAAACACACACATGATATGTATTAATTTTAATAAGCAAACTCACACATATGATGTGTATTAATTAAAAGCGAACACACACACATGATGTGTACATATCTAACAAGCGAACTCAAATACATTATGTGTATTAATTTTAACAAGCGAACACACACACTTGATGTGTATTAATTGAAAGTGAACACACACACATGATGTGTATTAATTAAAAGTGAACACACATACATGATGTGTATTAACTTCATAGCAAACACACACATGATATGTATTAATTTAAATAAGCAAACTCACACATATGATGTGTATTAATTAAAAGCAAACACACATACAATGTGTATTACACTCGAACCTCTCTTATCCGGACAGTGTGGGACCAAGGGGTGTCCATAACTAAGAAATGTCCGTAACTCAGAAATGCTCATGTTCGGGACCAGATGCATCGAACAACCGACCTTTCAGTTGCTTACTCGATTACATTAACTTAGTTACCTAAGTGGTAGAGGTCCGAGTCCGCCCGCCTGGAGTCAAGCGATTCTGGTGGCAGCATTCATAGGCCACCTTGTGCAAGCACCTTCAGCCACAATTGAGCGGGGTCTACCCATCGTGCGCCCACACGCGGCCGTTTTTAGCTACGATCAAAATTGTCAATTTTTTTTATCAATTATTTTTTATTGCCTATATGAAATAATATACCCTTAATACACCTACCTGCGAATTTTCAAGACTGGAATACTTATAGTTTACCTCATGTTTTACTGGACAGTGTAGAGGTAGTAAAACATGTGTAAAACATTTGTGCACAAGTGTTCCGGTTTTAGAGTTTACTGCATGTTCTACTAGGATTTACTATCCAGTATAACATAGGTAAAACTGGAGTGAATCATTAGTTTAATAATGTTATACTGATGAGTAAACGTGGATGGCAAAGCAGTGCCCCAATCAAAAATGTCTAGTCTGAGTTATAGGCAGTGCCCTTTCCCTAGCTGCCTTTATTAGGGGAGTTTCAGTGTATGTAATATGTGTGTGTGTGTGCGTGTGTGTATATATATATGTAAATATATCATTTCACTTACCTACCACATCATTCCACGCACACAGTGCTAGCCCTAGCCCACACACGTAGTACTAACACTGCACGCACATAGTACTAACACTGTGCACGCATATAGTGCTAGCACTGTGCACACACATAATACTAACACTGTGCACACACATAGTACTAACACTGTGCACACACATAGTACTAACACTGCACGCACTAGTACTATTACTGTGCACGCACATAGTGCTAACACCATGCATGCACATAGTGATTACACCGTACTAGAGTCATTCTTATTAGTGTTATCAAGTATTAGAGTCATCCTTATTAGTGTTATCACGTACTAGATTTCTTTGTATTAGTGTCGGCACATACTAGTGTCTGTCAGTTGTAGTATGTTCTATTAAGTTAGTTTGTTTGCTAGTGTCAGTTTGATTGTAGTAGCTGTTGTTGTAAGGAAATTACGATACCCATGAAATAATTTACTAATCAGGTGATCTTTGGACGTATGGGCGAAGTCTTTGAGACCAAATTATTTCTTCACTGGTAGGCGTGTCACATGGTGTCACTTCCTGTTTCACTTCCGGTCGCAAAATTTTGTCCTTCGAGGCTATTTCAGTTGTTCTGAGGTGGGCTTGTGGGTTTTTATTAGTGTGTACACGTACTAGAGTCATTCTTTTTAGTGCCCGCATTGTACTAGAGTCATTCTTATTAGTGCCCACATGTACTAGAGTCATTCTTATTAGTGCCCACATGTACTAGAGTCATTCTTATTAGTACCCGCATGTACTAGAGTCATTCTTATTAGTGCCCGCACGTACTAGAGTCATTCTTATTCGTGTTCACACGTAATAGTTTTTTTATAGCAACTCTCTCCTTGAAACAATTGTGAAGTCTTTGTCAAGCTGCGCTTCTTTGCCACTGCTTTCGAAGTTTATCCAGGTAATTCTGTTGTTGTTAACTCTTCATGCCTAATCATTGCTATTATTTAGCGATTTCCTTCACAAATCATCTTTACCTATACTCATATATTTACTCGCTCGCCATGCATTTGCGCTATTCGAGCGCACCACTAGTTTATCTTGGTAATGTCTGTTTTTACTATTGTCCACTAGAGTATTTTTTTAGTGGTAGTGGTTTTAGCTGAGTTGGGATAATTATATTGCATGTTCAATGTAAATAGATAGATTTTGATAACACTGGACATAAGAACAAAGTAATGGTGTGTATTACTTGTATAGATGATACATAATTTAAAAGAGATGACTGAAAATAAAAAAATAAAAATTAATAATTGATGTCTGTACTTCTAATTCTTTTAGAAGGGCGGATGAAACTGGTGATGGTGAAGGAGTTGGTGACTGTGACTGGCTAAAAACTGGTCTAACTGCTCAGTTGAGGTAAGTCGTTTCGTCCTTGCTGGTGATGGCTTTCTTGACCTCTTCCTTTCCTTTACACAGATGATGCTGTTCCATCGGCAGGCAACGGACACAGTATCGAAAGAGGAAAGAAAAGTGGGGTCGTAATGGGGTGGTGACAAGAAAACAGATGAGTGGTCAGGATGCAATGATGAAGGCTCGATGTCTGGTACAGAGCAGTCCAAAGAATCCAGAGGATCATAGAGGTCATCTTCGTCTTCAAACAGTAGAGTAGCAGAGCCTGACTGTGCTGATCAAACGTCCCTAGAAGCTTTATAATAAGTTGTTTTGTTTTGTTTTGTTTTATCGAAAAAATTATTTAAATTTAAATTTATTACCTTCATAATAGTTGGTAAAATGGCCATCAAATTCTTCATCACCTAAAAAAAAAAAAGATGATGAACTGATGAGGGTTATAGTTAACTGTAATAAGTGTCTTACAGTCAGAAAGCGGGGCCCTCACTTCCTGGAGCCATAAATTCATTTATGAGCTCCTCTATGGCTTCAGCGTCAGCTCCCCCACCATGTCCAGACCATCACGGTGGCTGAGGTTTAATGCTCTAGCAAGATTCCTGGCTTCACTCATGATAGCCCCTGTACTTACTGCTGTATTTTCCCGCTGTTGACGACGGCATTTATTGTGGATTGGGCCCTCACTAAAACACAGACTTAGTAATGGCCTAGATACGAGTTCAGGAGTAAGTGAAGTTCATGAATTCTCGGGCTTATTACTATCATTCTAAAGAGGGCCTGATACACCATGAGGTAAAACATCCAGTATACTTCAAGTGTCACTCATGTTTTACCATACCTGTCTACCACTAGTAAACTCTAGCTCACTCTATAGTAAACATACATAGCAGTACTGGTGTTCTCGTGTTTTACTAGGCCTTACTTCACTGTACAATTAGCATACTGTACTACACCGTACAGACAACGTTGCGCAGCAATACACAAAATTCTGGTTAGTTATAAAAAATATATTACAGCAAGGAAAAAGGTACACAAAATTTTGGATGATAGTTTGATATCAAAACAAATAATAATATGTCCAAAAGTCTTGTATTCAACTCCATGTACTGAATTTCTGCAGACCCTACACGGAGTGTTAGGGTCTGGCTTGTGAGACTACACAAGACCTGCCTCGTTTTTCTCTTCGTGACCGGACTATTGGATAAAAAATTTCAAGGAGTAAGCAACCAATTTCCAAGGATGATACAGGTAAAGATAGATAAACTAACAATCGATAAACTAGAGGTTTTCGTTTCAGCTAGTCACCTTTCCAGAGTACGTTCCATTCAAAATGCTCTATTGTACCTGTTATACTTCTTTAGGGTTTATCAATTTCCTTTTTAATAATTAATCAATCAACCAATCAACAATAGACCAAAAGGTGTGTAGTTCACACCAAATTAAGCGTGAATCACTTGTAACAATAGTCACACCAAAATATGGTGTGATGCGCACACATCACCGTTTGGGTGTGAAGTACACACCAAATTTAGTGTGAATTCTCACCACAATCACTATGAACTCATACTTGCTTACTATGAACTCATACTTGCTAATGCATTATTTTAAGTTACATTGATTCTAGTAATACATATCAACATTTTTTTTCCAAAAAGAGATTGGTGCAATCTCAGATCTCATTAATCAGCTGACTAAAATCTTAGTCAACTCTCTTATCTAGCACACAAGTGTACAAAACATTTATAAGGTAGATTACAATGATAATAGCATTGGTTTTTGCCTGTACATGAATATAATTAATGTTCGGTAAAGGGTCCATGCTATTCCATTGAGTGTGAATTTCACACTAAGTGTGCATTCACACTAGGAAGAAAGTGTGAAGGACACACTATGCATAGGTGGTGGGCATTCACACCACCAGTTTGGTGTGAATTTGGTGGGTTTTCACGCCATAATTTGTACAGAGTGACACAAGATTAAATAGAAGAGATTATCTGACCACAAAACCAAAGGAAGTGAATGGACCACAAGAAAGTAATGAGTCAAATTATAAATACACATTGCACATAACAGTACCAAAGCTCTAGTATATATAACATTACGTTGTATTCTCTTAGTGACTTCACTATTGGTCTTTGGATTTTCAAGTAAGAACAATACATAAGGCGGTATAGCTATGACGAACAGCGAGTTGACAAATAAACTTGCCACCAACACTAAACAAATCAATGAACTGGCTAACTTGGAAGATCTAACTGCGAACGTCTCTCCTGTTCTGTCTCTCCTTAGCTCATTGCCGTTTTTTTCTTCTCCTAGCTTTATTTGGAAGTCTTTTCTCTCGAGTTTCCTGCGCCCACGCTAATATTTGTTTTTAAGTAGCCTCCGGGGATGGACACGCATTGACCTCTTTGAACTTTGATATATATATATTATATATAGTAGTGATGTGCTCTAATAGCACAAAATAGCGAAGCGAGCGATGCATGTTCCCTGTAATTGCAGCTATTCCATGCATGCTTGGTGTGGCTACAAAATACTGTCAGATTCTTTACTTTCTACCTGTTTCTGTTTCGTTTTAGCTCTCCTCCTCGCCCTGTCTTTTTCATTTTTTATAGCTCTACTTACTAATTTTTCTTCAGGAGTTTCTAACGCCCTCAAAGCTATTGACCGAGCGTTTCTAACGTTTTGTCTACTGGGCATCGCTACTTCGTACGGCGGGTAAACAAAATAAAATGTTGCAAAGAAGGTTACCCGGCCCGCGCAAGCGCGTAGGAGAAAGGGTACACACGTACGCCCACGCAAGAACAAAAACAATTTCTAGACCTAAATATATATATATCGCGAACTCATTAGAGAGTCAGCTCCGCTCGCTTCGCTCGCTTCGCTGAATTATATATATAGTACTTATTACATGAGTCAGAGTGTGATATGGCAGAATATTTCAGGAGTAGGCTAATTTATTTTCACGAGCCAGAGGCGAGTGAAAATAAAGCCTGAGAGTGAACTATCTTGCCATGTCACTCTGACAAGTGCATTAAGTGGTTTATTCCACACTAGATATCTTTACTACTGTAGTACTAGAGGTAGGGTAACTCACAGTGTATAGTTGGTTGTAGGGACTTTTAGTGAAAAACAGATAAATATGCTTTGCTCAACACAATCCTTTTTGCTCTTTTGTAGAAAATAAGTATTTTATTCTTATCATGAACCAGGGATGATTAGCATTGCAATTTGTTCAACATTATTCTTATTAATCCAACACAATCCTTTGGCACTTTTGTAGACAATAAAATAAATACTTTCCTCTTTGTCTCAATACTCTCCTCCAACATTCATGTATGATGTCCAATGTGCTTATTGAATATGTATAGCAGTTAGTGCATACTATATACATTTTATATAATTAACATATGAATTGTTTGAAGTATAAAATTAATATAAATGTAAATGAAAAATAAATTATGTAAAATAGGGATGCAGTTAAAACTATATACATATTATATATAAATCTCACAATTTTAAATTTTATGCTTCACTTCTCTTGTGTCAGTTGAAAGAGAGAAAAAAATGAAAGTTTGAATCAATTGATAACATGTTAGAAGTTATAGTTTAATTGCACATTCAACATGGGCTTATATCATGGACCTGGTCTAATAAGGGTACACATATCATTAAATGATGGTTTGCACCTGACTTACTTTACCACCAGCCTGCAGCATTCAATATACACGACGTTTATCAACAGAGTAGGGCCTCTCACAAAGGAGCAAGTAGGTTATAAATATTTTGTAGCTTTAGCTTGCATGTTGTTTTATTGTTAATCATTTTTTTACTAGTCTTAGTACACGTAGAGATAATAATTTAACTACTTAATTAATCTCGTTAAGCTAGCTATAGTTATGTTATTTCTTTTTTATTTTGTATTTTAATGTTTATGTTTTGATAAATATGCCGTGTAACTTTTGAGTCGTTTCATATTCTTTGATTTTTCATTGAATCAATATTTCATGAACTTACAATATAATTATACTGTAGAATAGTTCTGCATGCTCAAAGCTATAAAATTTATAGTACACAAGAGTGTGTTTATAATTAGGACAATCCAACCAATTATAAGATTTAAAAAAAAAAGAGCTAACAGTGCCCACCTAATATTATAAATATAAGTTTAACACCGCGATTAATTTGCTCACTTCTTCATTTGTACTTATAGCAATTAGCTGTGACTATTTGTGAGCTATCCAATACATTTCTTATTTTTCTGAAACAGAGAGCCTTCTTTACTTTATTCCAGACGTAGTCATTCCTCAGAATATGGAAAACAAAAATGAAGCAGCCCTAAGAGAAAGATGAACATCATATTAAATCAAACAGTAAAAAATGCATACATATACACACAAAACGTGCATAAAAACATACATAAATACATGCACGTTATCGTCTTGCTAGCCTGACCCTTTACCTAGTTTGTCTAGTAAGATTATATTACTCCGAGCAAGTGAGATAGTAAGTGAGACAGCATTAGAGGTGAACACATGAACATTGGGTATGTTAGTTAATTATTATGTTTATTTAGTATGCAATTTCTTAAATGTTGCTTGGGTTACTTATTTTTCCTATAAATTAGCTTTTTTGGCTAGTTCACAGAGTCAATCTTACTTCAGCTTTCTGTGCAATTATTTTGTAGAAACATTTGTTTTACAAGTGCCAAAATGCTGCTGCGAGTGGTTACAATGGCATTGAAGGCCCTTTAATAAAATAATTTCAAATAACTTGGCTGGTTTTCCTAGCTAAGAGTTTGTTGTCAAGTGCTACTGGTACTCGACGTAGCAAATACAACCTCAATTTTTAGAAGCTACTGTAGATCCTGCAGAAACTACCATTTGTTTGGAAAGATTGATGTAAGATATTATTTTGTAGTAGTTGAATTTTTTAATGTTATTTTAGAAGCACGCTTAAACAGGTGGTAGAACATTCACTTAAGATTTATTGAAAATGTAGCCTTTTTATTGTAGAATAACACTGTTTTTCAAATAGATTTTATTTAATAGTATGTGCCAACAAAGAGCTGTAGTTTGAATTACAACTAGTTAGGGACCGATATTATGCTCATCACTATACATGTATATACGGATAGTACGTGGTATTATTAATGTGCCTGTGGATACCCTTCTAAAAATTAATCCTTAAATCCTTAGAAATATTTGTATTTTCAAATCTCAAAGAGTTGCGACGAATGGTACTATTGTACTGAAGATCCTTTACCAAACTTGATTAAAAATAAAACATTTTCCAAACAAAATAGAAAAAAAAAACGGCAAGCAAGGGTCATAATTGAGGTTTTAATGACTTGATAATCCATTTTATTTTTTTAATTCTTCCAATTTGACATAACTGTGATGCTAAATTCCTGCATTAGAATTCTCTTCTCACTAAACACTTTCCAGCATTTAGCTAGCTTTTATTTCTTTTCATTTTTAGGTACTTCGTAGGGTGTTACAAGTTCATTAATTTTTTTGGTAGCAGAGTGTTGTCAAGAGCTACTGGTAATTCATGTAGTAATAATGTAGCTATTTCATTATGATACTGCCATTAGTCGAAAGAAATGATGTGAGTCATTATTCTCTGTTTGTAAGCTATAATTAAAGTTCAATACCCATTACTTGTACTTATTATAAAAATGCTATTTTTTTTAACTGAGACCTTGTTGTCAAGATTTATTAGTAATCAGAATGGATGCTGCAGAAGATACCACAATTTGGGAAAATAGAGACAAGAGAGTAATTCTGTATTAACATTACCTAGGGTGAAATAAAGCATAAACAATACTGTGTTTTTATGGAACTTAATAAGGCATGCTGGATCGCCATTTGTGTTCAAGCATATATCCTAGAATCATATTGCTACCCTATACCAGTCTCATTCTCACCTGAAGAGAGTTTACCACAGTGAAGAGCCATGCAAACACCACAGTGTTTGAATTTACTGCAAATATACCTAGCAACCATGTCAGGCCTAACAGAGGAAGCAAGATGACACTTCCCTTTACAGTGACCCTACATACACACATAGATATGTGTGTATATATGTGTATGTAACAGAAGAGAAGGATACTTGAAAGATAACATCAAAGAATTTCGTCCATGAGAAATATAACCTAAAAAATATAGCTGACATCCCTATTAGGCCTATTCCTATAAAGCATAATGCCTGTCGCTAAATAGTAATATGAAGCTACACTTAAATTAAACATTGATTACATGGCACTACTAACATTTCATAATGATATACATAACTGAATAATAATTTAATTTGTGGTATATTGAAAATCATCAATTCAAAGTCTGAGAAAGTCTGAGAAGTGTATTACTCACTTGACGAGTTCCATCGTTGAATTACCTTTCTCTGTTATTTCACTCACATATATTTTTGACTTTAATATGGAAATGATTGTCAGCAGAAGATTAACAGTGTTTATCTGAAATATAATCCAAATATAAAATTTGTTAGTCAGTGACTGAAGGTGTGACAAGGTGATAACTATAGTTAATTGACTTAAGTTGTTTTACAGTTATAGTGTTATATATGACTAGTATATTATGTAGTGTTACATTGTGAGGGTATATAGTAGACTGGTATATTATGTAGTGTTACTTATAAAACTTTCTTGTTACAACTATATAGCTTGACGTTTTCAATACACTTGTCATAAACGTAAGCTCGTTTAAAACAATCCAACAAGATCTCAATTTTATAAATTACATAATATGTATATTTATTAAGTGTTAGCAAGCTATATTTCGTATAATCATTTTTACTAAACATTGATATCGAAAAATCTTTAAAACAAATAGAGTAATAAGAATGACTGGACCCACAAATGTCCATATAGCTGGTTCACTGGAATTGGCATTGATCCAGCAACTAATGTACATTTATTAGTAAAATATTGTATATTATAAAGAATATACTTTATGTATAATAATCAGATGTAAGTCAACATTACAAAAATATTAGTTGCATATTGTACAAATTAATTTGAACCATTGTTGGCTTGAAAATTTGCTTTAACTTTTAATATTTTTCTTAAAATAATAGATTTAAAATTTACTGTGTAGATAGGAATGCAGTGTAGTCTGTTTGGACAGCAAGTGAAAAGAATATTATGATGAAAGTGTAGATGTTTTGATGAAAGGAAGATTGATTGTAAAGTTATCTTGCACTACTATTACATAATCAAAATCAGTCCCAAAAAATAAATGATTACTTACTATGTTTTATTTACATTTACAGTGAGATATTTTTGGTGCAGAAAACCAGCTGACAGAGATACTAGAGGAATAGGAATCCCTGAGAGAAACACAATCACATGAGAATCAGTAACAATGGCTGAAGAATTCACTTACCCCAACAAACAGGTATTAGTAGATACCATTTGTCCGCCAAGTCCCCAAATACTTTAACTAGCAGTACATACAGTATCACTCCTTCTCCCAACATCCAGAGAAAGGCACACAGAAAGAAGTACTGTATCAGAGATGCCACTATCTTACACAATATCTAATGACAAAGGGTAGTACATATTATTCAAGGTGATACAACACACATTGCATTTTTTCCATCAACAACCCTCCAATTGTTTTAGAACTTAATTAAAAACAAAGCAAACCTAATGGTCAATAGGAACTCTAGTCTGTGAGAAAAGTTAAGTTAAAAGTTGGTATTTTGTATCAGTAATCTGGTAAAATGTCAGATTCATTTGAAAAAAATGTTATGATATAGGAATCACATGTTCTCATATTTCTGAGTCTCAAAATCTGTTTTACAAGAAGTTCGTGTTTACCAAATCCTCATTAATTAGTGTTTATCTCCTTCTGGATATTCTTTAATAAGTAAGCCTCTAATAAGGGACACTCCAAAAAGCAAACAACCTGTATAAAGTGGACAAACAACTTGCCTCCAATCTTACTTCTTATAGACTTAATACATTTTGAACCTGCAAAATAAATGGACATATCTGTACTCCAGAAAACACAAGTTGATGCCCCATTGCAGCAGAGTTATACAGTGGTACTCATCCACTAATGGACACAGTGAACTATTTAACCTCTCTACCTTTGACTTCTCTACCTTTGACCTCTCTACCTCTATTTTTTATCTTTGTCGGCATCGGTGTGACAAACTGAAG
>WLWD01003689.1_pt1 | contig 35597 bp, 28 predicted proteins | sample 6712731 | NCBI WGS metagenome assembly WLWD01 (sample SAMN12718690, study PRJNA576275) | sponge metagenome | isolation source: marine sponge | host: Mycale hentscheli | place: New Zealand: South Island, Marlborough, Capsize Point | collected 2014-11-01 | reverse complement strand
GCTCGCTGCCTATTTGTTCTGAGGCTCTCGTATGCATCTACACGGCGCCCACTCAATTATCCCATTACGCAATCAGGACATGCTCCTTCTCACTTGTGTCTGTTGCTGCCTCCACCAGGCACACCCACTGTTATTACTAAGACACGGTCACTTGACTGAATAGCTAATGCCGGCTTGGGGAGGGTTGAACAGTAGTACTAGGATACAGGAGTAAGTCATGGAGTCACACGCCACTTGACTATGGCAAGAGTGGTGTAGAGAGTAGTGATGGTACTGTTAGCACGTAAGGTTAGATTCTCCACCCAATAGGGGTGTGGCGGTCAGACAGATCATGCCTGGGGTATGGGGTCCGTCACGTATTAACCACTACTGTCTCCTTCACCCGACGGCCACTACCCTGGTTGTGTTCCTAGAGTCTACTTATACTTCAGTGTGCAGTGAAAGCAGGTGAGTTGGGAGTATACAGGACTCACCAGTCCTGGTTTACTGAAGCTGTGCCCATTCGGGTTACCCGAGACAGACATGGTGGCTGGAGTCATCCAGGTACCAGGCACTGATCACAACTCCAAGGTCGGTGGCACCACTCCCTTCTCTAAGGAGCCAATACGTAGTCACTGGATGGCCACATCACAACGTCAGTGAGAGGGAGAAGGTTGGGGGTCATGGGTAGTTCAGCAGTACTCTTGTCATAACGCTCAGTTCTCAATGTGTATGCTTGTCTGTACTTACTTTCACAGGTATACAGCCTACTACCATTGGTAAGAGAGCTGTCAACCCCCTTTCCTAACCTATTACTTATAGCCTTGGGGGTATAGGCCGCCTCCTGCGGCCCTTTGGGGGACTCCGGCGATGCAGGGCAATTAATGCTAATTGCCACTGACCTGCCGAGTCTCTCACCCCCAAGGCCACACAGGGGGGTGGGTCCAAGGTCATACCGCTGCCTCACGCAAGGAGCATGCGCACACATGACTGCGGGCTCACATCAGCTCAGACTGCCAATCTGTAGTTTAGGAGGATGACAGCAGGTAACCATACCAATAAGGCGAATTGTAGTTAAATGTAGTTTAACGTAGTTAACGAAGATGTAGCCCACGCATCACACGCGCCCAGGTAAAGGTCGGCAGAGGACCTGTGAGTACGGCGACCATGCGCTAAGCGGTCACACGTGAAGCAATGGCACCCGGGCACCAGTATATTAGTCCTGATAGCTAGCAGCTACTGATAGCCACTGTTCTCAGTCCCACCACCTCCCCATTTCAAACCACCTAATTAAGGATAGCTAGAAATACTCCATCCATTTCTTTGGATGTGATTTGAGCTGGGGGGACTCCGGCGATGCAGGGCAATTAATGCTAATTGCCACTGACCTGCCGAGTCTCTCACCCCCAAGGCCACACAGGGGGGTGGGTCCAAGGTCATACCGCTGCCTCACGCAAGGAGCATGCGCACACATGACTGCGGGCTCACATCAGCTCAGACTGCCAATCTGTAGTTTAGGAGGATGACAGCAGGTAACCATACCAATAAGGCGAATTGTAGTTAATGAAGGAAGAATTGTGCGTGCTAGCTAATGTGGAGATATGATAACTAGTGGAATGTTCAGCTTTGGTTTTTGTCCACAACACAATATATTTACAGAGAGCATTGGCTATGCTGTTGCAATTGAAACAATACAAATTTTGAGGTGTGTATGGGAAACTTAACACACACACATACAGACTCACACGTATGCACGCCACGAGCAGGGCTTCATTTAAGGGGGGGGGGGCATTGGCCCCCCCCTTAGCTGAATCTCGCCCCCCCCCCCCTTTAGCTGAACTTGTTTCCCCTTACCCTCGGACTTGTAAAGTCATTAACCTTACTAGAACATTTGACACTTTTTTCATGCAGCATATTGCTTGAAGGACTTTGTGTGTGTGAGACTCATCATCCTCACTGCTTTAGGTACTTTGAACACAAGTTAGAAAAAAAAAGCATTCTCAAAAATTTAATTTTTGTCCATAGATCTTTCATGATTGCAATGAAATGATAACGATAATAATAAAATTGTGGGGCACCTTTGAGTTTGAGGATGTAGGCTTTATAGCTACTCAGACTGCCCTCAGAAATGCATAACTGCCACCAGAGTCGATCTATATTATAGCTGATACTGCACCATCAGCAGTAACTAAATCAAATACTCCAATGCTCAGATGTATATAAAGGAGCAATAATTAATAGCATGCATAAGATGTGTGAAGGTAACTACAACCAAAGACTTATTCGAGATATGATGGGATAGTTAAATATTATATGGCCGTCCATCCACAAGTGTAACATAAAAAGAAATGAGGCACTGACTGTGCTCATTAGGTGAGAGCACACTAGCTAAGAGAATGTTTTAGAACAGTTAGGTAAGTTACAGGTGTGATTATGCAATGTGTGATATGATAATATCTCTTTATTCTTCATCCTCTTGTGGGCAGCCCCACAATTATAGTAACAATAATTATTATTATCATGTACTGAACTCAAGTACTCCCATAGAGATTAATACAAATCAAACTACCCCAATATTTTACCATTACATCCCCTTTGGCATTCTAAAAGTGTTATTGCATCCCCTTGGGGTTAATTCCAATTTTCTGTTTTCATAATAAAATTTTCATAGTAAATAAAAATACATCATTTCGACATATCTATATGTGTTATTCTTTTATCTATTAGTGAATTATCACTATTATCATTGTGTGTCTTTAGATGCTATGGACATTGTGAAACTTGGTATCTGTGTTGCTGTAGGGAAGCCAATATTGATTGACAACCAGTGAGTGTTGGTCCAGCAAGCAAGGACTGAGTCGTCAAGTCTTGATTTGCAGTACCACTTGATGAAATACTAGAAATTGAAGGCTCAGGCTACTTGTATGAGCTCAGCTGGAGAAAGATCCATTTTAGTGGTCAGGCCAAGAAAAGGTGTGGTCATGGGTGCGGCCAGTACACAGAAATATGTAATGAAATGTGCCACTTTTAATTGGACATGTGTTTTAATCAAATGACAAAGAATTACACTGCAAGTAACAATATAACACATAATCTTTCTTATATGATCATTGTTTGCAATGAAAGTGTTTATAAACATGACTCCAAAGTTTGTTTTTTCTCTCCATGAATATGTAATGTCATCCCCCAAAAGTGGTCAGGCCATACCCTAACCAGCCTGACAATGTACTCCGGCCCCTTTGTTGTTCTAGTGAGGCCTTTTTATAATTGTTGAGACTTGGCAGATTTTTGTGTCCAGTTAATTGAATAATTTGAGATTCTGGTATATTATGTTTTGTGAGACAAATCACATCGTTTTTCTTGCTGAATGGTTTGTTTTCTTCCCAGACAATCCTGCAGTTGCAGCCATCCTCTTCATTATTGTGTTAATCCTGTCATTACCCATCATTTGCTTATTGTACCAGATGTTGTCAATTAAGTGATTATAGTTTACAGCCGAATAAAAAGCTGGAATAATTGACAGCTGAAATAATTGACATAAACATCCCTTATAGTGGTTCACTCACCAATTATCTTTTGCAGTGATCAAAATAATATATTAGTCTACGCTGTTGACTGTTTTTATTTTATTTTTGTTTTTGTTCTATTTGTATTTTAGCCTATACAGTTGTAGCATAGCTCCATACCCTACCCACAATTCTAATACAAATCATTTCCAAGTACCTTAGATGATTTATCTGCAAGGCATAACAGAATGAGGATGTGGCATAATTACTATGTTAATGATTCAGTCATTCGGCTGAAATAATTATAATAATAGCAAATTTTCTCTTTTTCGATATTTCGACTTCTTGCCAAATATAGTAGGATATAGTAGACAGTAAGCGTACCCTCCAGAAATCTTGCTGTTTACATTGTGTTAGTATATCACCACAGAGAGTTTGACCACAGTTGACCCCTGAAAAAGTAGAAGATGCCGAGGAATACATCAGAAACCTTGTCAAACAAATGGCACCAGACGCCTCTGGAACCACTTCCACATCACCAGCCAACAGCTCAGCCAAGAGCAAGCCGAATAAATTGCCGCCAGTTATCAAGTGCCCTCTGTGCACAGACAAGCACAACTTAGTTCGGTGTCAACCCTTCGCCCACTATGACGTAGACAAAAGAAACAAGTTTGTTTGGGAGAAGCTATTGTGTACTAACTGTCTAGGAGAAGGACATGGCTACAAGCACTGTCCTTCCAAGTACACCTGCTGAACATGCCACAATAAACACCACACGATGCTGCATCGAGAAAAGTCCACAGAGAAGCCACGAATGCAGTTCTTTGTGTCAAAGTTCAACCACATGATGTGGATTCAGACAAAGCTGACAGTGACATTCGTGGAGACAGCTATGGTGGTAGCCATGTCAGGCAGCGTCACACCAGAGCCAGAGTATTGAGATCAGACGTTAAATCACTCTGATGTTAAATCACTCTGACGTTAAATCACTCTGACCTTAAATCACTCTGACGTTAAATCACTCTGACGTTAAATCACTCTGACAAATGTGTTGCCTTGTCACCTTGAGAAATAATGTCACTGTTCCTAGAATTTGAACTGAAATAAGTGCACAATGCAAGTACATGGAGCTTTAATTTACATGCATTTGCGTCCTTACATCTTGCTGCATCGTAGCTTTGCAAGAGCTAACAGCAAACACTAAGACTATACTACTGCTATCATGGGGGGTATGACTAATTTATGGTCAAGTTTATTGTACAATCCTTATCAAGCTACACAACACAAACACATTTTTTTGTCTCTGTAAGCACTTTACATTAAAAAAATTACAGAAAATACATTGCAGTTTCTACTTTTTTTGTGAAGTTTTTTAATGACTGTCAAAAAAAATTAGACACACTCATACTGTTTTAACTGACTACTGTCTTAACAGATACAGTGGTTCAACGTGATCTAAATTTATTGAATACCCTGCTGTGCTACCAGTACTATGTGCAAGTTATAACCAATATTGAGTTTGTATGTGATACAAATCCCAAGACACGAGGGTGAAGCCCAAGTTGCGAGGGTTTGTGAATTGCAGTACAAACCAATTCTTATTGGTTTATAACTATTTTATAGCCCAAGGACATAAACACCAAGGCAGGTTTCTGTTTTTAGTTTGTTTTTGTTTTGTTTTTCTGATGGAAGTGAGCCGGAAAAGCAGGACTTCAGATGATTATACTAATATGACACAGAGTAAAAAGAGAAAATGTATTTTTCCTTTAATTTAACGTGTCCTGTGTAATTTATAATATAGTTTGAATTTGTTAATAACAGAATGTGGTTATGGGCATAATAGCCTGATTTAGATCATATCACTCCATTGTTGGTAAAGAGAAATAAGCCCTCCTTTCAAAATTCCATAGACGTAATATATTTCCCCTTATTTTTAGTGACCTTCTGTAATGAATCTGTTGTGCACAGAGCTAGCTGGAAAAAGAGATTACTCTGAGAAACATAATTCATACATCTAACTTGTTGTTTGTTGATCTTTGTATCTGTGTGGGTGAATACTTTAGTGGGACCAAGAGAGAGTTCAAATTTGTGAAATGTTTAGTTTGAAAAAACTCATTACATATGTTTAAAACAGTCCAAGTTTGTAATTGGTATATATGTTAATGAAATTTCTAGCTAATTAAATAGTATACGGCAGTTTCCCCTCGTATATTTTGTGACAGTATATGCATCTGAAGTGACTTCTTATTAATTATAGAGTGTACAACAGTTTCCCCTCATAATTTGTGATGGTGGACGCATCTGAAGTGACTCCTTATCAATTAAAGAGTGTACGACAGTTTCCCCTCGTATAATTTGTGATGGTGGATCGCATCAGAAGTCATATGACTCAAAACTGAGCAGTTGCTTCACAATGGCACTATTCTTAGCAATTTTTCTTACCATATATAATATGGGGCATGCAGGCCTCTACATTCACATTAAAGAAATCCACTTCAACCATTCAAACTTAAAAGTAGTCGCACAAAGAAAAGCCTTCCAGAATAGCTCACTATTCACCAATTATGTTTAATATAATATGAGTGTCAACACACAAACAGGTGTTATATAATCATTTTTGCTTGTGAATCAATGCTGTGTGTGTATACCAAATTACTTCTTAATTGAAGGTGATCCCTCAGGATAGTATCTAGCAGTACTTGACAGTATACTGTAAATCCAGTGTAGCTGTGTCAATGGCCAACAGTACTCTTCTTCTTTTTATCCCGCAATTTTCCTCACATTGTTTTTGTGTTTTCCTTATGTTCACGACTTATTCTTAGCCTGTTTCCAGTTTGTTTGTGTACTAAGTTGCTGTAATTTGTTCTTTTCTTATAGGAAATTAACCAAAATTGGCCACCACCTCATTGTGAAATCAGTACCCGGCTTATGGCCTTTCATACACAAACAATATCTAGGACTTGTTAGCATGGAAAACCCTTTCTTTAGCTAACATTTACTAAGACATAGTTCAAAATAAAGGAGGAAAAACTGTTGCGTACTCTTTAATTAGCTAGAATTCACTAACACATGTGTCTACACTTCAAAATACGGGAGGAGAAACTGTTTAATTAGCTAGAATTCACTAACACATTTGTCTATGCTTCAAATAAAGGAGGGAAAACTGTTGCGTACTCTTTAATTAGCTAGAATTCGTTAACACAATGTTTCTACACTTCAAAATAAAGGAGGGAAAACTGTTGTGTACTCTTAAATTAGCTAGAATTCATTCATTCATGTGTCTAAGCTTCAAAATAAAGGAGGGATGCATATTTTTTAATTAGCTGGAATTCATAATAATGATAATAGTTATAATAATAATAATAACAATAACAAAGATAATAAGTAATAGTTAGAGCATAAGCGCTTGGGTACTGGTGCATTTAGTGCACTGAAGCCCAAGGGCCGTAGGCATGCTCTAACTATTTTAGATCCTGTTTACCCAGGCCTGCCCAGTTACCACTAGCAACTTTGTTTATCAGCATTTTCGGTGTGTCAAGTGAATTCTTCCGTGTTTCCGGGGGCCCAAAATTAAAATTCAATTGAAGCACACCGGCAAGTTTACTTTAGCATTGTAGCTGCCAGCTGTTATCTCCAGATCTAACTCTGTGGGCTGCTCTGCAGTAAGCAGTAAAGCAGCTAGCTACGGTAAATTCCTGGGTATGAGAGCGGCAGCAGGAGAGTTATATGATAGGGCTGGTCCCATATAGGTGGATATGAGAGAGTAGTAGACCCTCGCATATCCGGCCTCACATAACCTGCTCCCTGCTTTATCCAGCCTATTCTATTAAACTAAAACTCAAAAATAGCAATACCCCAAGGGTGGTTAGTATGCACACTTCATATACCTAAAGGCAAAAAATAGTGCATACTTACCAAGTTAGTACACCTAGTAACAATATAGCAACAGGATCTAATGAAGATAATAATAATATAATAATGATAATAATAATAATTATAATAATAATAATAATAATAATATAATAATAATAATTATTATTATTATAATAATAATAATAATAATAACAAATAATAATAATAACCACAATAACAATAACAATATAGTTATAGTAGTAATTATAGTTTTATTACTAATAGTGTAATTGTTGTGTTATCATTGTTATTATTATGGCAATGGCAACAAGAATGATTATAATTTAGTGTAATAAAATAATGGAATACTATTACAATGCATAAAACAATGCTATGTTGATATTAATTCTTTAAGATAATCCTGTTGAGGTTGTGTACTGTCAACTATTTTAAATACGGTTATATAATTTCACCAAAGCTTATTAAAGTGTAGTTATGGAAGCATCACTGACAACAAAATAATTACCATTTATTAGTGCTGTCTGAGCTAACCTTTGCCAAGTAACAGATATTTCTCTTCCACTCATTGCCACCAAATAAGAAGCAGGGTTATCAATAAGTTGGACGTGGAGAGACTAGTTTACACGAAGTCCGGGCATGCGCGCTCGCTGTGCGCGAGTTTTTCACGAATTTAGTCCGGTCCGTGTTTTAGTCTGACCCTAGGTCACAGCAGTATGCTCGTAGACAAGAGTCCAAAGGTCACCTCAACCACATTCACAACCCAAAAAATCCTTGTACACATGACTAATCTGAATCCTGATATGGACACTGTTGATATGATCTGTGGAGTGGCAACAGTGCTGGTTCTGAAAATATTTACAGAAAGCGATATTGAATGGAATTGCCAACATAAGAGGGAGTTTAGTAATCTCCAAAATTAATTTTAAAAATCCCAAAGCTAGTTTCCAGAAGACTACATCAAATTGTCACTGTTACAGTACAATGATATGTTTTTGCCAAAAACTACCGTATGCTCATAATTACACTAAATATGCTAGATGAAATCATTTATTACGCTCAGAATTATGCCAGCATAATTTGCCAACCCCTAGTTACATTCCAAATAAACTCCCACCCACTCATCAGCCATGCCTGCTATCGTGTTAGAGCTTAATGGTTTCTCTACTCACAGCACTAAGTCTGCATAGCACTCAGCCAATATACTTTTGCAAAGCAGATCAGAATGTCAAAAGGCAACTCTATGTAGCTAATTATGACTGGTATTAAGCCTTATAAAACTCGGACAGTAAGTACTTTCACTATGCTCATGATACCTCAGTTTTTGGAGCTTCATGGAAATGTACTTGAATAAAATCATAACTTATACGCTTTCCTCATTATTATAGTTATTCAATGATTTGGCCATTTGTCAGCTAAATAAATGGCATACACTGTATATAACAGCACTTCTCAGTATTTACAGCCAAAATACACATAGTACAATAAATTATGTCTGCAAGTGACCACTGTAAAAGCAAGCACACCTGATGTCGTAAACATGAACTTGTTGTTCTAATACTATTTACAACTTGCTTGCAATCACATTTTGACGAATAATTCAGCTCCTTTGCATTTCACAGCCTTTGTACTCAAGGTGATTTCAGTCTCCTCAGGAATACTTTCTTCCAAATTCTGGGGTCCACACCTACATCTCGGTGGAGATGTTGGCCCGTTAGAGTCAATCACGTTTCTTAAATTTGTAGTGACTCAACTTCATAGGATGATTTTATTGTTGTTTATAGATAGCATAGAAAACTGTGATATTCGCAATATTAGGATGAGTGGTATGATAAATTTCCATAAGGCGCCTTAATATTGAATTCCACTGCTCCTACTTTCCCTGTTGCTTTACCAACTAAAGTCATACATTCGATTAATATTATTATGGCTGCTTTTAAGGTACATCGTGCAATAAATGTACCAAAGTAAACCATGGCAACATTAATTTTATTGAAAATATTACTATTGCCAGATTGACAACTATAAGCCAACTAATCTGTTTAATTCAGCATTGCCCATTAAATTAAACCAGTTTCACTTGTAAGGCATTGAACAATCTATAAAGAACTACTGTAGTGGTGCGAACCCATGGTGCACTTAATCAAATCGCATGCGCACAGATGTTACTTGATGGACTCCGCCTCCATACATGCTTTTGGAATGGGTGGTAGGGGTTTTAATGAACATTTTACTGAGACAACCAGAATAATTATTGGCATTACTCAATCACTATAATATAGCTCTGCCTCCACACATGCCTGTAAAGGGAGGGTGGAAGGAACATTTTATAGAGACAACCAGCATTTTATCTATTTATTTTTTGACACAAATGAATACAAAATTAGGGTAGTATTCAAGGTCAAATTAACTATAGTAATCAAGTGATCAAACCTGGTATATTATAAGCTATGGATAACTTTCTCTAAGATAGCTACATACATTGTAATGTCAAGTTACCTGCACTAGCTCCACAATGTCTGCCTGTCCAACATTGTAGTCATTGTAGTAGCACACAATAATTGGGTAAAGCTATACAAACTCAGTCAAACTATCACGCAAAAACGACTAACAAAAACAAAGGAAACAGACTAAAATATCTCCAGACTTAAACACACTGACTAAGGCCTATCCACTATTCCCAGTATGCTCAAGATCCCTATCAGTACTCAGTCTCAAATTCAACCAAAATGATATAGAACTTAAGAACAAAGTACAATTACAGAACATAAAACAAAACAAAATAGCAAGCAAGAACTATAAAACAGTATGGACAAGCTTAAAAAATGAAAGCACAAGTAGTAAAAGAAAAAAATAGAACTGAACAGAATGAGAGAGTTACAAGTATATATGTGAGTGGAGGGGGGTGGGGGGGGGGGGGGGGGGGGGGGGGGGGGGAGAAAGGTACCTGACTTAGTAAATAAGATCCAGAGGCTTAGCTAGCTCACCTAAAGTGGGGGGGCTGATATCGCGCCAAAGCAATCACTACATTAAAGTTAATGTAATGCACAATTATTTCACTATTGTAGTAAGTTAAACAAAAATTAAAAATTGCCAAAGTATCTTTTTCTTTCATCAAGTTTTTCAACAAATTCTTCAGCTATCAAAATTAAATCCAAGTTTTCTGTAAGCTCTTTGTGAGCATTTAAAAGTAAACAGTTATTTAAACGTTTTTCTGTCATACTTGAACGTAAGTAAGTATTTATTCTCTTCATAGTTGAAAATGTTCGTCAGAGGTGGCAGAGGTTATCGGAATTGTACACATAAGACGAAGTAATTTATGTACAGAGGGTAGCATGTCCTTCAAAACTCCATTGTTCTTGTTCATTGCACTAACTTATCCATATCTTTTGATTGGCATTTATGAATATAATGTGAAAATCAGGTAAATACAAATGTGTCTGGTTACTTATATTCAATACATGTGTATTGTATAGTTGGTATAAAAGTGGGGGGCTTAGCTCCACTTATTATAAAAGTGGGGGGGGGGCTATAGCCCCCCCAGCCCCCCCTGTGGCTATGCCACTGTAGATGGTCCATTAGCACCTACTGCTAAAGTAGTACCATAAAAGATCTGCTTATACTCCCCCTCAAAGCCCTCCTTCTTAGTACCATGATTTTTACATCCCTGTCACCTCTCTGCAATGAAAATTTCAATACTTCTACTTGGTGACTTTAACCAACCTGATATATCATGGAACACTCTGTCCTCATCATCTCCTACTGGTATTACTCTCTGCAACCAATTATTCGATTTAAATCTCACACAAGTTATCTCAGAATCTACTTGTATACATGGTAGTCTTCTAGATTTAATTATTACAAATATACCTGATGCCATACACAAGTTAACTTCCCCTTCCGATCATTACATCATCTACTTTGACGACACAAACTTCACACACAGTTCTTCTAACGTTATCCAATCAATAAATTAAATTATTCAAGTGCCGATTATCAGGGTATGTCAGACTTCTTCTTTACTAACTTACGCTCTCTCTCTGTTTTTGACTCTAATTCATTATGGACTCTTATTAGCTAAAAATATTATTTATAGCTACAGCATGTGATATTTATGTTCCAAAATTTAAGATTCCCTCCCACTCTTTTCCAAAGTATTTCACTTCTGAAATTAGACACAGCATCAAATGCATTCATTCCAAGAAACGTTTACTGAAAAGACATTATTCATCCTCTCTAGCTCACAAAGTACAGATTATGGAATCAGAATTACAACAAAGAATTACAAGTGCTCAAATTACTTATATAAATTCTCTAATTTCATCTTTTTCCTCCAAACTTCGCTCTCTTTATTCTCACCTCTCACATCTCAAACGTTCATCTTCACTTCCGTGCATACTTAAGCATGAAGACAAAACTACAAGTGACCCACTTGGCTTAATTCAGTCTTTACTCACAGTGATTTTACTCTTCCACCTATGCATGTCTTCCAACACCTTCATCACAACTTAGCACCATACAGTTTTCTTCTAGTGAAATTTTTGGTGTATTGAACTCTCTAGACCCCAAAAATTCTCCTGGACATATACAGTTCTCTTCTCTTTACTGTCATTATGGAATCTCTCCATTCCAGCTGACTGGAAGGTACACAAATTATTTCCTCTCACAAGAAAGGAAGTGTATCTGAAGTTAGCAACTACAGGCCTATTTCTCTCCTAAGTATTCTTCATAAAGTATATACTTGAATTAATAGTTTACTCTATAGTAGATTATATATATATATCCAAAAATTTCAAAGACACAATTTGGTTTTATCAGAAACAGATCCACTCTTCAACAACTTCTTCTATCATATACTTCAGTTTTCAATTCTGTAGAGTCAAAGCGACACACAGAAATTGTGTTTCTTGATTTTGCCAAAGCCTTTGATTCAGTCCCCCACAATCAACTTATGTATAATCTTTGGTTAACTGGCATTACTGGTTCTCTTTGGTTATTTTTCAAAGATTACTTACGAAATAGAAAGCACTTCGTTGAGGTTGAAGGGTGTAAATCCGACTTACTTCCTGTCCAATCAGGTGTACCTCAAGGTAGTGTACTTGGACCTTTGCTTTTTCTTATTTATGTTAACGACATACCGTCTCTCTGCTCTTTTTCGTCTGTGTCTTTATTTGCTGATGATCCCAAACTTATTGCCTCTCTAAACTCTGCAAGTGAGAATTTAGCTCTTCAAAACGATCTTGACAATTTATTGTCATGGTGTCAATCTTGGAGACTTTCTTTAAATACTTCTAAATGTGCATACATGAACGTCTCCCTATCATCATCTACTAACAACAATTACACCATCGGTAATGATACAATTAAAACAGTAACTCAACAGAAAGATGTAGGTATTTTACTCTCTGATAGTTTATCTTGGTCTGTCCACATCAAAGAAATATGCAGCAAAGCTTATCGGTCTCTGTATTTAATTAGGCGAACAATTTCTTGCACATCGCCCATTAACATTAAGAAGTCCCTCTATCTATCACTTGTAGGATCTTAGCTGACCTACTGTTCCCAGCTATGGTTTCCCAACAAAATACAAGACATTATCTTATTGGAAAGAGTTCAATGGCGTGCAACTAAATACATTTTAATATTTCTTACAAATAATAACTTATAAGCATCCATCTGATTCATTTAATGTATTTGATCACATCACTTTACAGTCTGGGTCCACAAGATCTTCATCTAATCGTAAATTAGAAATTAAGTTCCAATTCACCTCCACTACACGACATCAATATTTTAATCGCATATCTCTACTATGGAACACATTCTCACCTATTGATCTTTCATTGTCCTTCACTTCTATTAAATGTTCTCTCAAGCAAAATTTTTGGGATCTATTTATTGCACACTTTGATTCAGACAATTCCTGCACATTTTGTTGTTTATGTCCTTGCTCCAGAAAAAAGGAACCCCCCTCTCACGCTTAGCTGTTTTATTATCATTTATATCCTTTTTTCCTTTCTTTTCTTTTAGCTAACAGGCTGCTCTTTTGAGAGTTTGTCCTTCATCATATCACATTACATCTCTTTTAATTCTCTGTTATATAGTGGTTGTAAAGTTATAATAATAATAATAATAATAATAATAATAATAATAATAATAATAATAATAATAATAATAATAATAATAATAATAATAATAATAATAATAATAATAATAATAATAATAATAATAATAATAATAATAATAATAATAATGGGAGGAGCAAGCAGCATTGAGTGGGAGGAGTTTATTTGGACTGAACGTACTCGATTTCTGCTTTCAAACTTGGCAATATTCCTGAAGCAGGTGTGTGGAGTGGGCTTTGTACAAGATTTTCTCTCGCAAAACCGGACCAAAAAACGCGGGATATTATGGAGGACTACAGGAGAAATTTAACAGATTGTTTGGAAACTGCGAAGGAAAGATTTGCTGCAGAATTCGGTGGCGTTCCGACCGTTGCAGTTTGCGCTCCTGGGCGCGTGAATCTCATAGGAGAGCACACAGACTACAATGGCGGTTTCGTTCTACCCATGGTGAGGATTTTATTTTTCGGGGAAATTTCAGCTTTCCTGGAGTGACATGGAGTGATGCAGAATGCAAGTTATGTTGCTTCAGTCCCAAGTAATTTGAGCAAGAATTAGGCTACAAGCCAGTGTTTCAAAGAAACTAGCAGTTTAATTGCATGTCCCAGTACCCATTGTTACTCAATGTGTGTGTGTGTGTGTGTGTGTGTGTGTGTGTGAGGCTCTTCCCATGATGACTGTGATAGTAGGCCGTGCGAGAGTCACCCCAAGCTCTCCCTGCACCGTCTTTACAACTGCTCCAGTAGATCAGCCACTACGGTGCGAGTTCCCTGTACCATCTCACCCAGGAGGAAATAAGTCCGAGCACGTGGAGACAGAATACTCTCAGTGGGCTAAATATGTAGTGGGTGTGGTTGCTCTCATGAACGAGAATCGGGATGTGCCAGCATTTGAGGCTGTTATTAACACGTGTGTGCCGCTAGGGGGTGGAGTCTCGAGCTCTGCTTCCCTGGAAGTTGCAACAGCCATGTTTGTGCAGAATCTGCGTAACAGTGGAGAGATGTCGGAGAAAGCCATGGCAGTGCTGTGTCAGCAAGCAGAACATCGCTATGCAGGTCGGTGTGGTGGGCAATAATTAGGATATTTTTGATTAAGTTGGGTAGAAGTAAAATTTAGGGCATGTTAACGAGCATAATGACTGAGACACTACACAGTGGTGTCGAATTGAGAATCGGGGATATTTCTTTATATATATGTGAGGATGTACGTATGTCATTCGTACTGACCCTCTCGTATTTTTGTGTTAGCTCGGTGTTTGACCCCGTCCCAAACTTTACTAAACAGAATCTTCTCGTTTATCGATCATTACCCGTATCATCCTAGAAATTGAAATGTTTGCCGCTTCGAATTCTTTTGCAGGTGCAGTTAAAACTTAAACACTTACCGGAGTGCCATTTCTATTCGAATTAGTGGCGGTGGTAAGGTAATACGCTATTTGTCGTAGTTATAAGCCCTATGCAACAGTATTTGCTTGAAAGTTCATTGTCCACTAGACTAACCACGAAAGTAAGTCTTGTGTATGTAGGTATGTTCAGTTGTGTGAATAGTATTGTGCGTTACAACTACTACTTAGAATAAAACATTTAAATACCGTGACATGTTTTTTTTTGTTGTTGTTTTTGTTTTTGTTTTTTTTTGTTGTTTTTTTTTTCAATTAAAAAACAGTTGCAATACACACAGAGAATTGAGGCGTTCAATTATGGTATATACTATACAGGTAACCCTTGTGGTATCATGGACCAGTTTGTAGCAGTACAGGCAAAGTGTGGCCACGCCCTCATGATTGACTGCCGTACTCTGCTTTATGATGCCATTCCTTTCAATGACCCGAACCTTGCCGTCCTTGTCATTAATTCTGGAGTGAAGCACGAGCTAGCTGGAGGCCAGTACACACTGCGTAGGGAGGCGTGTGAAGCTGCTGCCAGAACCCTCAATGTGAGGTCTCTCAGAGCCATTCATGAAGGAAGAATTGACTATGGTAATAATAATTATATTGTTTTGGGTCATATTTAACACTAATTTTGTTATTAAATAATTGGAGTTCTTGCAGCTCACAATAACTTTACTATGCAGTGCTATAATAGTTCTATAAGTGCATTGTATATGCAATTTTATTGGGTTACAAGCTAGACTGTAGTCACATTTGTGCATTCATTGATTAATATTTTACCAACCCCATGACACTACTGTAATCTGTATTCTCCTTCCTAATTTCTACCCAGCTACAATTACTGTTTCAATCCCTTGTGTTATTTAATTTCATTATTTTATTAATTAAAAAAAAAATTGGTTTACAATTCTTCCTTTACTGCTGTTGTTGTTGTTATTGTGTGACACGTACAGAAGGAAGACTTACTGACAATGTGCAACTACGAAGGGCGCGCCATGTTGTCACGGAGATGGATCGTACTGAGAGAGCAGTGGAGGCCCTTGAGAACCAGGATTACCAGACGTTTGGACAACTTATGAATCAGAGCCATGACTCGCTGAGGCAAGTGAAACAGTCTATCTACTTTGTATTTGGTGACATAGCTGATGTTATTGGTCTTTTTTCATGGTTTATGTTGAAAGAGAGCAGGAGTTCTATTCATACAGGATTTTTGCTTGGGTGGGGGGGGGGGGGGGGGGGGGGGGGAGGGGAGGGGGGGGGGGAGTAAGGAAGGAAATTTTGTAGAGTCACAAAAATAATGTTAAGCCACATTAAAATGGTGAAGTCATATTACGAAAACAGATTGTCAGATGAAAATTTAGACAAATTGAAGGACCAAGGTATTAGACATTTTTAAACTAAGTACAGTGAGGATATAATTTTCATATCTTATACTGATCTTAATTTTTATTTTTTTATCTTTTTTTTTATTCAGTCGGGGTTAAAAAATTTAGGGGGGGAAGGGAACTAAATGTGGGGGGGGGGGGGGGGGGGGGGGGGATTTCAGGTTCCCATAGTCTGTATGAAACCCTGGAGAGTAAATGTGTCCATTTGAAGTAAACTAATGCACATTTATACTGACTGAAGATTTATATTATCATTATTACACACTTTTTGTTAACCCTCAGAATGCATAGGCGAAAAGGTTATAGTACTCATCCTGTCTGTCTGTCTGTCACGGTCTGATTTTGGAGATTACTGACAATTAACAGTTGATTTAGATATGAATTTACTCAGAATGACAATTTAAGACCTTTTATTGTGCTACTTTTGGGCTGATATTTGAGAAAATGTGAAGTTATCAATCCTACGTATAGATACTAGCTTTTTTTTGTAACACCTCCTTGTGTCATATCGTAATCATGTGACCAATAATTTCTATCCAGTCACTTGTTTCTTGTTACCATTTCTTAGGGATGACTACGATGTCAGCTGTAGGGAGTTGGATGTTTTAGTGAATCTGGCTCGGCAGGTGGAAGGTGTGTATGGCTCTCGCATGACTGGTGGTGGCTTTGGTGGATGTACTGTGACTCTTCTACCATGCAACATAGTGCAGCAAGCCGTACAATTTATTAGGGTGGGTGTAGTGTTCTTTTTAATATTGATATTGTTTAATTAATATTTTGGTATAAAAAAGAAGAGAATATATGCAGTGTTGTTGTTTTTTTGTTTGTTTTGTGTCATTTTTATTTATTTTTTTATTTTTTTATTTTTTTAAGGCTGGAGCTGCCACTGAAAATGTGACCCCAACAGCTTTCATGGTGGTTACTGCATCTGCTGGAGCTCAAGTTCTAAATGTTGATGGAAATAACTAGACTTTTGATGGCTTTTTATTGTTGTTGTTGTTAGTTTAGAACTGAACACAATAATTTAGTTTTGTTAAGATTGCATGCAGAAAAGTTTGTATCTAGATACTCAATTACACGTTTTCATAATAGACAAAACGACAATTATGAATAGTCATCATCAGTAATTAGTACAGGAGTCCCAGGCATCTCTGAGGTCATCTCCGAGATCACTCCATTCTGTTCGTGCTGTATGTAAGTATAATATTACTTAAGTCAATTCAGTAAATTAAAGAATAAGTTATATGGTATTATAAGTGTGTATATACTATAATATGCAAATCCTCTTGCTGCTGCTAGGTGGTCATGTGCACCTGGCAGGATGCCTGTGCACTAACCAGGCACTGTGAGCCGGGCTAGGAACTCGCAGGAGAACGGCCCTTCCTCGCAGCAAGTGGTGTGGGCATTCAAAGTCCCACCTGGACCATTGACTATCTCATACACACACACACACACAATTAGGTGTCCTGTGACATAGTGACTTATTTTGCAATCGGTGCAGTAGCAGCCAATACATTTTTAAATTAAAAATGATTGATTGTAAATACTTTTAAATGTAATATATGGGCCAAAGAAATAAGATGAAATGGGAAAAAAGGAAGAGGAAGAAATATATACTCATCTAATTATAAAATATTCACTATGGTGCTGTCACCATTTGTGGGTACATAGCTATGTACACCATTTATTCTATTTGATATGGTCAAATTTTAGCCCGAATAAAACAATAAAAAGTAACTTACTTATATGTATACTTACTGTATCTTTAGGAAGCAAATTGCTTTGCAAACTCCATAACAGCATTGGATCTAATTTTATTTCACAAAATAAAATAATAGAATAGCCACTAAGTATAGATATAGGACAATGTTCTAGACATGGCACTAATTGACTGACTGTCTGTTTACATCTGCATAACTGCCTAATAAACATGAAACATCACAAGAGCACGGGCTATGTTCTCGTTTTATAGCGTGGTCTACAAAATATCTGATTGATCAAAAGATGTCTGTCAAATGTAAGCAATGCAAAAGGTTTGAGCAGTGAGTCTTATTGTATATATTTACCACACTACAGTGAACAATGTGCATTATAATTAAACTAGCTCATCTTCACTTGGGTTAAGAAGTATTTATGAGACTTCCGAGAAAGACCAAACAGAAATAGTTCCCAACATTCTGGTGAGGCACATTCCTGAAGTGTAAGTAGTTTGATGGTCCAATTACATTAATTTTTGAACCATATTGTATTGTACAAAGAATCGTCACCTTATTTCACCTTGGAGGTGTGGCACCAAATCTATATTAGGTGGTAGCCTAAAAAAATTGTTGTTTTTTTAGGCAGTAGTGTTAGGATTGGGGGGGGAGGAATAACTACCTTCCGACAGAAGAATAAATGAAATACAGAATGGTAGAATAATACTCGTAATTACATACATGAGAAAACGCCCATTGTCTTCACACAGGCACAATTTTTTTTTGACGTCAGCATTACTTCCGGTTGTTAACGCTCAGAGAAGCTGGGGGATTCCCAAGGAGGTCGAAGTATATGGTGCGGTACCAAAATTTCAGAAGCTAGTTAGTTACTTACTTAGTGTCTTTTCTAATTCGGTGGTGAGAACGTACTGGACTGGCGGGGGAAATGTCCAAAGGTAAGAACCGTGGGCCGCGCGTTTGGTTGTTGTGTTTCTTTATATGTTGCCCTGTGTGGTGGTAGACTCAGTAGCTAAATATGTTCATATTGTAGGTAGAAGTCTGAAGCTCAAATTTGACAAATTTGACAGCAGTAAAGCCACTGAACCATCCCAAGATCCGTAAGTTAAACAGGAGCTACACTTTCTAGAACACCCAGTAGCAGTCATTGGGGTTTGGGGTGCCAGGAAGAGTGTCTCGGTGAAGTGGGCAGAAGACTTTAGAAATGGCTATTTATAGGGATGAGAGTTAATGGTGGCAGAGTTGAGTGTGTGCAAGTGATTAGACAAGGTATTGAAAGGTGTTAATTGGAAGGAAAGAGTACTTGTTTTGTGGGTTTTATTTTTCATAACCGATTGTACATTTAAAAAAAAACTGCATTGTTGGGCAGATTTTTTTAAACAGTAGTAGTTTTTACCATTCAAAGTGAAGTGAGTGCATTACTTATGCCAGGTACTTCCAGTTCGTATCTCATGTGCTTTGATATGAGGAGAACAACATGAATACGAAAGCTGTCCTTTGAAGTGTTAATTATGTGATACTCGAGTGCTTATAATCTCAGTTCACTCTTTCTTTTCACATCATGATATATCAGTCTTCTTACAGTACACCAATTATTTAGTGGAGGAAGCACATCTGTGTGTATCAGCTGTTGTTGTTTTCATTTGAAGAAGTTCCTGTTGGTGGGTGGAGGGTGTGACTGTAACATCTAGGCATACCTCAGCACATTGAATATAGAAATTGAAAGATTTTAATAGCCTCTTGGCTATTGTAATGTTTAGTAGTTCTATGGCAGAATGCTTCTATACACCACGCACACACACACACACACAGAGCATCCCGAGTGCCAGTTTAAATATGTGTGATTGTGTGTGTGTGTGTGTGTGTGTGTGTGTGTTGTTTAAAGAGAGTTTGTTCAAGTTTTTCTTGTAATTTGGGGAAGAAGCGGTATGGTATGCTTTCATTTCTCATTTGCTCAATTGTTATTTTTCTTTCTAGTGTTTTAGTAACACAAATATCTTAAGTTGATTCTTGCCGTACATTAGTGAATAGTTTGGGGGCGTTATTTCTAAACTTAGTAATCAAATTCTTCCTTACTATGCAGGATACCTGAAGTAGATTCAAAATTCATCGTGAATGATCAGGTAAGTGGTGTCCTCCCCTCCCTTCATCACACACACACTCTTACACACACACACACACACACACACACACCCCGCCCCATCCCACCATAGTCTCATTGTTGACCACACCCTGTTAATTATCTTCATTTATAGGTGTTTGACTGTGAAATTAAAGATCTATTTGAGGAGAAGGAATTAGGGCGTGGTGCTTATGGGGCAGTGTATCGGATGCGGCACCAGCAGACTGACGTCGTTATGGCAGTGAAGGTTAGTTAGCAGCACTCATATTAAAGCATGTTATAAAGTGTACTTGTGTGTTTGTTTGTCTGTCTGCTTGTAGCGAATCCGAGCTACTGTGGAGAGAGAGGAGCGGAGACGTTTGCTTAGAGAACTTCATGTATGCATGAAGTCTAAAAATTGTCCTTATACAATTACCTTCTATGGTGCCAAGTTTGGAGAGGTACACTATTGAAAAAAAAAATCTTTTTTTTTTTTGGGGGGGGGGGTAGAGGGAGCACCTTGTTTTCCTAATGCCATGTTAATGTGACCCCCTAAGCCTAACCTAACTGTACCCTCACTAGTCTCTGCACTGCTATACAGTGGCGAGTGAGTGTAACGAGCAGAGACCCTTCAATTAAACTATTCATTATGCTCATGAGACTATTAACTTCCAGTTACAATTCTATCGTTTAACTTTTGACTAACCTTTTTACTACATTGTGTGCATGATTACATTATCAATACCAGTATTGTTTCTGTTTGAATTGACTCATCAACTCTTTAATTCACATGTAAAGTTCGTCAGTATGCTTAATACTGGTACAATATGTTGTTGACCGGCTCGCTCTCTGTCACTGCCGTTTATTGAGTACACAACAAAGTAGCTTAATGAGTACATATTATATTAAACACTGGATGTGTCCTCCCCTAACATAAGTATGTAATTGAAAGTACTATATTTTAGCTTCTTGGACCAGTGTGGTTCTATTCACATTGATGTGTTGTGCGTAACTGTTGCCAGGGCGACGTGTGGATCTGTATGGAGATGATGGACAAGTCTCTCCATGACCTCTACAAGCTGGTATACAACAAACTGAGTCAGAGGATACCAGAGAATGTCGTGGGAAAGATGGCAGAATGCGTGAGTGATGTCTGGCTTGGCTGTGTTGTGCTGATTGGTTAAAAAGAAACTCCTTGAAAGAGAGATTTTAGAAGGAGTGGAGGGGGAAGACCGGTGATGTGAAAGTGAAAGACTTCCTTGTCAATAACAAAACATGTGTTAATACCATCTCCGGTTTGAGATGATGTGTTTGCTAATTAGTTGTCACTGTTTTTTTTTTTTTTTTTTTTTTCTTTTTCTCCCACTAGAGAATTCGCAGGATCTCACCGTAGTTGATAGTTTTTGAGTTATTTCAATTAAATGATACGGTTTGGGCCAGTTTCAATATCACTATCATACCATTTATTGCTTATTATTCTGTTGGCAGACATTAAAAGCCCTGCACTTTTTGAAGAAAGAGCTGAAAGTGTTACACAGAGGTGAGTCATTATGTCCTGACAACACATTTGTAGAAGTGACTTACAATTGTCGTTTTTCAGACGTAAAGCCTTCCAACATTCTCATCAACAGAGCTGGAGAGATCAAGCTCTGTGATTTTGGCATAGCTGGTGAACTTGTGAATTCCTTCGTTCAAACCGACATTGGATGCAAGCCGTATCTTGCTGTGAGTTGGAGTGGAAGTCCACAATGGTAGTCCATGCTTAGCATGGGCATGTCAGTGGGCGGGGCAGAGATACATGTGTGGTAATGAGTGGACATGTGTCCACTAGCCACTGGGGTATGTCAGGTTGGTGTGGCACTATAACGAGGTCAGTATGTGTATGTTTGTGTGTGTGTGATGAGTATTACTTATGTCATGTATTTGTTGATACAGCCGGAGAGAATCAATCCAGCAACTACTGGTGGCAAGTATGATCAGAGATCAGATGTCTGGAGTTACGGCATCACCATGGTGAGGGAAGGAGTGAGAACTATGTTACTGTAGACAGTGATTGAGACGGGTAAAAACGAACATCGGATTGTTGAAAGTGTAATTGGTCACTCACTGTTGTTTTTTGTTGTTTTTATGGATATTTAAATTAGAAAAGAAGTTAATTTAAGTGATAGTTATATTACCAGCTTTTCTCCGATTTAGTTATAGTTAGTATTTTCCTGATCTATTTATAGTTATGGTTATTTTAGTTTTATTACTAAAATTATTTTTTGTATAGTATGAATTGGCTGTGGGGAAATTCCCTTACCCATCCTGGACAAACGTGTTTGATCAATTGAAGACAGTGGTTGAAGGAGAGCCTCCCAGAATCCCCGATGATGCCGGTCATCTCAGCCAGAGATTCTCTGACTTCGTTCACCGATGGTAAGTTTTCTTCTGGAGTTTAGGGCTAAGTGGAGGGAACTTGAGGTGGTTACAGTGATGTAGATAGCATAAGAGGTTCCACCATAGGAAGACTTTGTGTGCATAATAATTAACATCATCTGAACTCCTCCATTTCAATTCTTCCAATTATTAAAAAAAAATGTCTGCCTTTTAGTTAAAACCATTTAATGTCCCCTTATACTATTGGATCTATGCATAACTATTTTAGGCTCAGAGTAGACTAACAACTAGTGACTCAATAGTAATAGTATTAAATAGAGGCGTGGCCAATATTTTCCAAGGACTAAGCTACTTGTTTTTCTTCTTCACTTGCAGTTTGACACACGCAGTGGACAAGCGACCCCGGTTTGATCTTTTGATAGAAGACGAGTTTATTTTATATATAGAGAAGGAGGAGGTTGATGTGGCGGGCTGGTACGATGGTATTCTAACGGCCGAAGCAGCTTTGCAATCCTAGCAGACCACGCCCATTCAGCCACACCCATTCCACCCACTCCTGACTCTAGTTTTCTTGCATGTGGAATGCACACAATCAAATATTTCTTTTGCTCGTAGAAGTTGAATTTTTTTTTAATAATTATTATGGCACCATTTATATATAAGACTTTATACAGACTGTATTATTATTTTATTATTTGGAGATATTAATGATGTGGCAATGCCTATATTTTTAATTTTGTTTGTCAATAGTTCTATAGTGCTCGGGTTTAGAAACTTCAGTTACTCTATGGTACACCTCTACATACATACATAGCAATGTTGATGTGGTGATTGTTGTGAAGTTCTAAAAAACAACAACAACAACAAAAAACAACACCTTGTATTTATAATGGCAAGTTGTAATAATAATTAGTAGCAAACACACAACCAGCAGTGGTAGATTCATGCTGCCAGTACAGTGTGGGAAACACACAACCAGCAGTGGTAGATTCATGCTGCCAGTACAGTGTGGGAAACACACAAGGAGCAGTGGTAGATTCATGCTGCCAGTACAGTGTGGGAAAGTTGCATTTGCAGTTTACACAAAAGAAAATGGTCTCCCAATTTAGGTGGGTGTGTTCCTTCACACCAACTTCAATGTGACAGCCAGTGGAGTAAAGTGAGAGAGACCCCAGAGTTATTTCTATTGTAGAACTAACAAATATTCTCACTACTTAGGTCACACCTTACCTGCTCAAAACCAAAGTTGTTCTCGGCATATTGATCAACTAAGCCTCTGGTGTGCTAGCCTTGGTGTACAAGTCATAATTGCTTGCACAATTTTTTACTTTGATTCTGCCGAGAGTTTAAGGTCCTAATTTGATTTACTCAACTACGTTGCAATGGACACTAGTCCAATTGCTAGTAATGGAGTGGTAAAAGGTGGTTGAAGAAAGAAAATTTCATCAATTGATTCATAGGAAAACAATCATGTTATTAATAATTATAAAAATTCATTGATTAGTTCATGCTTAATTTCGACAGAAATAATGCTTACTTTTTTTTTTAATGGGAAGATGCAGCAGTGCACAATGTCAACAGTAAAAATTTCTGCGCCTATTAGAACTGATTTTCATTTCATCAAGCAACAGTAGTATGGCACAATGCAACATCATTCTCTTCATGTTTCCACATTTTCCTTCCACTTAAAATTAAAATTCTTAAAATGCAATGATGTAATGCAAAATGTTCAGTTGTCAGAAATGTGCCTCCACATTCACTGGCAATAGCCTCATTTCAAGGAAGGAAGTTCTTAAGGTAAATAATGGAGGAAATGGTTGGAAGGTGTAAATGGATTCAATTAAAAATGCAACTATATGTTTCCACATTTTCTTCCCATTTAAAAAAAAATGTATACATAAACTTCCTAACATGTTTTTAATGCAATGATGTTATAAAATGTTCAGTTCTATGGTAATAGCCTCATTTCATAAAGGAAGTTCTGAGTGGGATAAACAGTACTAGCACAGGAAATGATTGGAAGGTGTAAACAGGTTTAATTAACACTTATCTAATTGATAACAATAGGTCATGACCACAAAATTGATTTGCTAGAGTGACTGTGAGAATATTTTTCCACTCGCGTAATCTCTAGACATCGTTAATCTTCACGTCCCATAAACATGACATTGTGGTTGTCCTGAGTTACCAAACACATGTGACATGTTGAATCAACTCTTTGGGAAGTTACATAATTCAAGTTCAAAACATTGTCATATGTCACTCCATAGCAATACAATAGCCGCTAGTCAGCTGAGAACACAAGCTGTGCAAGCATGTTAATGCGTTGACGGCCACATCACTGCTATATAGCTACGTACAGTCTAAAATATGCCTCCACAATTCAACTGTCACGCTGGCTTCCCACTTTAGAGTGGAAGGGGGTTGATGTCACAAGTTGGTATTGTGTTCATTGCTATAACCTCTACAGCCTGTCTACAATAATGTCAGTTTTAAGCAAATTATCTCATTGCTGTTACGCTTATTGATGACATTCTGGTACAAGCACTTTCTTGAACTATACTTAAACTGTGCTGTTTCCATACCATTTTGCTTTGGAAAATTTGAAACCTGTAAAATGCCTGAGGGCGCATGTGTTGGGGCATATAAAGTCACATGTGTTATTTCGGGCCTGTGAAGTTGTCTGTTTTGTGTACATGCCCAATAGTTAGTCAGTCAGTCAGTCAGTCGGTGTAAAATGGTGACAGACAAGGCAGTGTGCCTATCTGCCTGTAAGCTTGGTATCGTTACAGATAGGAAGTGAGTTTAACAAGTAAATTATTATTATCTCGCTTACCAGCATTCAGTTGAGCGACAAATATATGCAAGTGACATATTCGGAAAGTATCCCTGAGTGATTCAGACAAAAAATGAACTAGAAAATCTTTACATTTATTTATCATATTATAGCGAGCACACGATGTGCGTAATGGGCAGTTAAAATAGCATTTGAAGACTTGAGAGATCTCCAATAATCTTTGAGTCAGTCTATTAATTGTTAGTGTATTATCTTATTTAAATGCCTTAAGATAAAACTCAGTATCTCCAGGATAGATTGGGACCCGTAAGACAATACTGCAACCCTAAAATGAAACGATCTCACCCCCCCCCCCCCCCCCCCCCCCATTTTTTTTTTATATATTCGCCACAGGAGCATGCCTATTAATCCTGGTATAGAATCTTTTATGGCCAAGGGCAATTTGAAATTAATGATTCCATGGAGCCGCCATGGAGTGGTTGTTTACATTCATTATGTAAAACAGATACTATCTTGCAGGGACATACCCCATCTCTTATGGGTCATGATAACAATAGTAAAGGTATCCATGGCTTGAAAGGTTTCGTTGCTTTAGGACTACTTTATAGTATATCAACATAATATAGTTAACTCCAATTAGTCACAGTCAAGACTTAGTATAAGGTAAAAGATCTTGCATAAAAATGGAATACTTTGGGGTATGCATTTAGAGTTTAGAGATGTCATGGCGAGTAACATAGCCATTATATACGTTGTACCATGGGACAGGAACTTTGGGAAAAAAATTCCACTATAATTTTAATAATGGAACCCAGTAGACTATTTGCAGTAGTAACCAAATACCAGAAATCATGCACACTGGGAGTGTAACTTTGGGAAAAAAATTCCCTTATAACTTTGATGGTACTATCAATTTTGTAAATTTCTTAAGCAACAGTTCCCCTGGTATGATGTTTACAGAAGTCCTGCATGACTGGAAGCTGAAGTAAAGGAGATGCGATGTATAAAAAGGCACTTAAGCAACAGCAGAAGGCCAGCATGAAACCTGTGCAGTCAAAATAGTGATGAGTAGGTCCAATATAAGGGCCCATGCACTGACTTACCTGTAACACAGTGTTACACTGATTTAGTGAGTACCTGGATATGAGGACCCATGCACTGACTTGCCTGTAACACAGTGTTACACTGAGTTAAAGAGTACCTCAGTACAGCATGTTTCACTCACTCAATTCAGGTAAAATTTATTTGATGGTTTGAAAAAAAAAAATTCATTCCATTTTCATTGAAAACTACTTAGAGCTCATGGGCGAGGGTAATGGATTTATTAGCTACGCTATAATGCACCATTACATTTAAAGGTAAAATTGTAGACTTGAAGAAATCACGATCATTTATTAATAATAATTGCAAATTTTTCTCGTTCTAACAGCCAATATTGTTAATTAAAACTTAACTTGACATTTCAACTTCTTGTTGAGGTTTTATTATAATTATTTCAGCCGAGAATGACAGAATAATTTGCAATTATAGAACAGTGTACGTAATCACACACAAACACACACATGTTCACAAGTGTATATCGCTACAGTGATCATCTAGCTTGTCATCTGATAATATGCCATATTTCCTGTAGCTCCACTCATACCTGAATGCCCCTTTCTCCAATGGCTAGTTCCCACTTCCTATAGGAAGAGTGAGTGATCATTAAGTTACCTCTACACATAATGGTTGGAATTTCGCACAGTCTGATATATACACCTGCAAATATCTGCAACTGGAGGTGTATTTACCTCTATTATATACACATGTTACATAACAGTACATGTATATATACATTAATAATCCTGTCTTATAAATTACAAGCATTAAACTATTCTCTCTGTCCTTCCCCTCTCATTTCCTAAAAAAGTGCAAAGTGCAGATAATGTATTTAATAGCTTACCAATTAGTGGCAAAGGTATATTTGATAACTTAATTAGTCTTGTGACCCAGTGTGTACTTGAAGTGCCTCACAATTTCATTCTATCATTGTGTGGTGATATCAAAGGGCTTTCGTCTTGTCCAACTACACACTGCACTTGTGTAACCACTAGTTCATATTCCACAGAGTTGAAATGTTAGGCGGCTTTATAGCCGCAAACACACGACTCCATGAAACATGCACAGGACACACAAAATGTACGCATGCACACACTTACACACCATATGCACACATACACACTTTAAGGTCTGACTCTCTCAAAGGGGTTGAAGGATGACAAAAACCTCATTGCTGGGATATGGGAACCATGGTTTTAACCACCAGTGCTCTGAGCAACGACTACCCCACAATTTCTGTACCAGACCACGAGTGTAAGACGCATTTCATCACTTTGGGAAGTAAGCTCGAGTGCAGTTTGCTGCTCCACCAGCATGACAGAAGACATGTATATAATCCGAATTAGTCACACTTGAAGAAAGAGTCAATAGCCTGGACTACTACTTACTATCAATGCCCCAAAATAAAAATAAAAATGTTGTAAATGCGCGAAATAACTTGAAAAAGTTAGCGCGCCATTATGTTCACACCACCACCCCACAGTAACAGTGGCGGTCTATTCACTTATTCCTTATTATTGGTGTAGTTGTTTAGTTAGCAGATGTTAGCTTGCTGGGTTTGTGAAGATTGGAAAGTTTCTGCACAAAACTGCATTGGTATTGATGGTCCTTCTTGTCGCTAGTTGAGATGCCTGTGTCAAAGGTTGATGCGAGATGCTTCAATCTCAGTCAGAGAGTTGACGATTTCTTGAATTTGGGCAACGCTAACAGAACTGACTTGACTCCGTCAGACTTCTGGAAGGAAATAGTTCAAAGTGAAGAAGCTGTGAGCAGGTACGTAATTTTGCATGCACGAATATCGCCTCCCCCACCTCTAGCTATAGCTGCAGTGTGGATGGAATGTAGCGCCCGCTCATTTCTAGTTAAGAAAGCGAGGGAGTGGGCCAACTGTGATTGGTTTGTTCTTGTTTGATTTACTAATTGGTTAGAGTAATGGCAGGGACCTAGCTATGTGACATGGAAATTTTGCAAGGATCTAGCTGAATAGTTGCTCTGGCCAGTAAATAGCTAACAAGCTATGTAATGTAGCTGTGTGATCGAGTGATGGGATTGGATATCCATATAAGCTGGTGCAGTAGGACTTCTAATAAAACCTTATGTGTGTGTGTTGTTTTTCTTCAGAGTTTGTTGCTACTATGTTGTATTATTTTTGTAGTTATATTGTGTGTCTGATGGTGAAGTTAATTGCCCTGGACAGTGACCATGGTAAGTTGGGAAGGAGTGCAACTCAGCTGCCATTTTATATCACTCACTAGTTTAGGTTGTGGCAGCTCTTTGTGTGTACCTCTTAACATCAATCCTGACCTGCTTAATTTGGTATTGAATCTCGTAGTGACTAACTTAGTGCTACATACTCCAAGAAGAAGTTGCCATAGTTACTAAGTGGATAGCCCTTGGTACCATTTTGATTATTCTAAGGGAAGCACAGACAGTAGGTTTAAAATGCTGATCTGTTAAAGTTTCCTTCTATTTATGATACCTTATACCAACTAGGCTGTTTGAAAGATGAAATATTGAAAGGGATTTGAATTGGGAAAAACACACAGCACAATGGCAGGTCTTTATGCTTGAGGAAAACTTTACAGGACTATATCAGGAGGCATATTTGCTTGGAGGAAAAGTCTTAATCGGCTGTTAGTTGTAGCGTGTGCCGGTTGGAGCATGTCCCGTTATGAAGGGTGGGGCCTTGTCTAGTTGCTGTAAGGTGAGAGTCTGTCTTGCAGCGGTCTGTTGTGAGACAGCTTCACAGACTTGCTCCTTGTAAGCGTTAGCTGATTAGCTGCTTTTAATTTTCCTGATGTGCTCGAATGCAGAGTTGCATTCCTGGCATTTTAGCATCTTAGCTCTTGCAAGGAGCTAGATCAAGGGCACACAGATGGACAGAATGGGGAGAACTGCTTCAATTTTAGGCGTTGTTATGGTAAAGGAAAAGATAATGCACGACCTCATAATGTTGTTAATTTTTATTTTGCTTGCAGTCGAGGTTTAATTAAGTCTACGTGACTTTAAGTCAGCATATTGCATGCTGCGGTTGATTTTTTCCTCTGTTGTTAAATAAAATGACATGAATAGTAGTAATGTATTGAGCAATTTAGTAAAGTCAGGTGAATAAGATTGCAAAAGTAGCAATTTCACTTCATCTTACCACGTACCAAACTTCTCAGGGGTTGTATTTATTTTAAACTTGGTCAAGTAGTTTTAAAATTAGTATGTGGTTAATATTGTGAGACCGCCAAACAGTAATCAGCTTAAAGGTTTATTATTGTGGTCGTTAAGTTTGGTCTCTGTGAGCAGCCATACTGTTGTATGGTTGAGCTCATTTCTGATATTGTCAGCTGCCCAGTGGCTTGTGGTCTGACGGTGGAAGTGCTGCCTCTCTTGCTCAATCCGGTCTCTCTGGAATCTATGGCTGCAGAAGCCTTTGGCTTAGAATCATTAATTAATCTCAAAAAAAAAAAGAAAGTAAGAAAGAAAAAAGTAAGTGAAAATGGAGAAAAGCAAGTGAAGATGTAGCGAATGGTTCTATATTTCCCAGGTGTATTTGTCAACTAGATTTAGAGGGTTGGGCTATTGGAATTGGAGGTGGGATTTGGAGTAATAGTAGAGGTGGGGGGTTGGGTTTGGAGTTGGGGCTCTTCTACTAGGATTAGGGGTTGGGTAATTGGATTGGAGTTGGGGCTCTTCTGCTAGGATTAGGGGTTGGGCTACTTTAATTGGATTGGAATTGGGGCTCTTCTATCTAGAGGGGTTGGGCTACTTTAATTGGATTGGAGTTGGGGCTCTTCTACAGGATTAGGGGTTGGGCTACTTTAATTGGATTGGAGTTGGGGCTCTTCTATTAGGATTGCTACTTTAATTGGATTGGAGTTGGGGCTCTTCTACTAGGATTAGGGGTTGGGCCACTTTAATTGGATTGGAGTTGGGGCTCTTCTACTAGGATTGGGGTTGGGCTACTTTAATTGGATTGGAGTTGGGGCTCTTCTATTAGGATTAGGGGTTGGGCTACTCTGGAAATGTAGTCACATTGCACTAGGATTAAAGGTTAGCAACCAGGCTTGGAGGGGGGAAGGGGGTAGGATTGAGGGAAACTGGAGCTACCAGGATTGGAGGATTGGAGGGAACGTGTGAATGTTTTTGCAGTTGTGCAGTTGGCAGGCATTTGGTGTCAGAGTTTAGGCCTACAGGTAAGGCTGGAGGTAGGTTTGAGGGCGGGGCTGCTAGCTAACTGAAGGTTGGGTCCAATATTCTTGCAGCTGAAATTTGAGCCAGCTCAATTTGCAAGTGAATGCATACACACATGCACACGCTCATGCACATACACTCACATATGTACACACACACACACACACTCACATATGTACACACACACACACTCACATATGTACACACACACACACACACTCACATATGTACACACACACACACACACTCACATATGTACACACACACACACTCATGCACATACATACACACACATGTGCACATATTCTGTGGGGAATGTTAGTTTTGACAGTAGTGTTAGGTGGTTTGTAGGTGATGAATATGGTGCTTACGTGAGTGTGGCATTGCAACACTTTCACAAGTGACAGTCAGGATGTCTTCTCTATCGGGTCTAAAGAAAATGTTGGCAAATATATTATTAGCATAGGAAACCAGTACAGAATTATACAGTAAAGGTTCTAATGAATTGGTAATAAAAAATCAGCATGAGAGGATAATCTGACATCTTTTATTGCATGACGTCTGGTGAAGTGCTTGTTTTCTCTTTGCCCACTGTATGATATACATAATGTTGGACTAGTCTCAAGTCCGTTTGAGCATCTTGTCTCCGTTAGTTGTGCTGTGTCCAGTTAGGGCATGTCTGGGTCCACTAGTTTCATGGGCAATAAACTCGGGGAGGTACACTGTTGATCCAAACCTGTCCTGTGTGCTTTGGTCACGGATCGATATGACGTCCATGGATCAAAAGGTTCTGTTTGTATTGTTAGCCATGTTGGTGTGCCAACCAACAGAGCATGTGGTATAGCTTGCTGCGGCTCTGCAGATGGGCATTATTTTGGATAGCGTCAGGTTTGTGCCGATACATTTTCCTGTGAAGGAAAAGAAAAACAGCCGGCATGCACTGTTGAAGCATAGCGATAAGAGGTATAGACTATGCCAATTTCATACTTACTTGGGTCCCTGATGAGGCTTGGCCTTGCTTCCTTGTCAGCCACTTGACTTTAGGAAGCTTCAGACATAAGGACAATGTTCTCGTTGTAGTCTCTTTAACTGCAGTACGGAGTCAACCCTAGGGCACATTCAGTGCTAGGCACTCGTGTTGTGGACATGAAGTTATTGTTAGGGAGACTAATAAAGGAACATCAATGTAGCAACAATAACCTAAGCCCGTATCTAACTCTAGAAAGGGTCATTGTGTTGGTGGGAGAGGTGACATTGGGGCCCTAGTGCTCCCTCGTTTTCAATGTTTTTTTTCTTGTTTGTGCTCAAATGGCAAGTTTGTTTGTTTGAAAGCTACCACTTGAGTTTTGTGTAGTCAACGCCTGCTTACACACAATTTTAAACCACCCCCTCCCCCACCCAGCAGTGTGGTGCAGTGCCCCTCCCCCACAGCAGTGTGGTGCACTGTTGGACACTAGCTGTTGTATGTTCTCTTCTCTTTGTTGTGTATCTGGGAGATTTGTGTCTGCTGATTTAGCAGAAATCATCACACAGTATCGCAAACTCTCTGCTTCCGTGATTGTCATTTCCTCTGCCACAACATTGTGATATTACTGATTTCTATATTTTTATCCTTCAAATCATTTTCTTCCTTAGTGGGAGGGGTCTCAGGCCGTATTTGCTGTAGTTGGTACACTCTTTCATGCCTATTAGACTGTGTTTATAAATCCACACATGTGAGGACGCTATGGTCTGAGATGTATTCATTGTACAATACTTTTTTTTTATTGTTTTGAGGATAGTTGGGGAGAGAAGTTAATGTTGGTTTATTGATGTTGTTGTTGTTTTTTCTCGTTGTGGGGACAGGGCTGAAACCACTTCCAGGAGTCTACAAGGACCTGGTGGAGATGACAGTGGACCACAACAAGTACAAGCAGTGGGCATCGAAGCCTCTGCCTGCCAACTGCAAATCTGCAGCACATATCCTTTCAAACGCAGTGTGTGTGTGTGTGTGTGTGTGTGTGTTGGGTGTTGTTTTTTGTTTGCCTGTGTTAGTTTGTGTTCGCGTGTGTGTGTGTGTGTGTGTGTATATATGTGTTGTGATTGGAGTGAGCAAGTGCACTATGGATCACGCCTCACGGGTTATTTCCCTGTGATCTATTTTCTCTGTGTTGTGGTAGTTCCTATCGTGATGCTTATGATTAGCTATCAGTCAGTCTGGAGTAGGTTAAAAGTTGTGATCAGGTAGTAGAAAGTTGAGAAAATGTTTTAGGTTAGCCAGTTTCAAGATTATCACCTGAAGAGTACATTATAATAGCTATCATTGGATGGAGTTTAACCCTGTTGCCATGGTGATTGTGTTGGTTGCAGACATATCAGTGCATGTGGAGTGTTTGGTTAGTTGTCTCTGCACACACGACTGCAGCCGTGGGTTGGTGGGTGCTGGCCTTATCAGTGTGTTAGTGGTTGTGTCGTCTCAGCAATGAATATCATTGAGAGTCCATTAACGTTGTTTATGAGCTCAGCTTGGATTAGACTACACAAATAGCCATCAGCTAGGAGTGCAGTTCAAACAGCAAAACTTTCAGTATGTGATGAGCTGGCTATCGGAGAGAGAGAGAGAGATGATTGTGTGTTTGGACTTAAGGTGGTGTTATAGTATTTTATTTGGTGTTGAAAAATCTTTGCGTGGTGTTTAGATCTTTGCTAGGTGTTGAAATGTTTGCTTAGTGTTGAAATTTTTTACTAACACATTTTTTGTTACATATTTTTATCTATTTATTTTGTTTGCTGGTGTTGTCACTGGTAACTAGTTCCAAGTGTTGGTTAAGAGTCATTGTGTATTTCCTTAACTGGTCCCTTGTGTTCACTGGAGCTTCAATACGTCATCATCACCACCATCCGCCACCTGAAGGATTGCTATGGCTACGCTCCTAACATTCATCTGCGCCATATGTACCTACGCTGGAACTTGGGTGAGAGAGGGAACCGGTCGGGGGTGGGGTCTTACGTGAGGGAGAAGGTGTGGGCTTTTTGTAAGCGATGGGTGGAAGAATGAGATGAAAGTGCTTCTTTTAATAATGATATAGTGTGTATGATTTTCAGACTTTCAGAAACCAGCTAAGAAACTGTCTCGCGCTTTTGTTACACGTGGTATAAATTATGATAAGCAACTGCAGACAAAGGAAACTATTTCAACAATAACATTAGCCAATAGATAAACAAGTGGTAGCACTGAATTTTTAATTTCAGATTCCTTTATGGAATGTAGTGAACAAACTAAAACCAAACTAAGATAGCAGGAGGAAAAAAAAAAAGAGGAGTGGGAATTTGGAGGGAGATGAATTTAGGGTGGAGATATTCACAAGTTGATTTCCAGATCACATAGGGGGTGTGTCATTATTCCTGCAGCTAGTGTTGTTTGATCACATAGGGGGTGTGTCATTATTCCTGCAGCTAGTGTTGTTTGATCACATAGGGGGTGTGTCATTATTCCTGCAGCTAGTGTTGTTTGATTACATAGGGAGTGTGTCATTATTCCTGCAGCTAGTGTTGTTTGATCACATAGGGGGGGTGTCATTATTCCTGCAGCTAATGTTGTTTGATCACATAGGGGGTGTGTCATTATTCCTGCAGCTAGTGTTGTTTGATCACATAGGGGGTGTGTCATTATTCCTGCAGCTAGTGTTGTTTGATCACATAGGGGGTATGTCATTATTCCTGCAGCTAGTGTTGTTTGATCACATAGGGGGTGTGTCATTATTCCTGCAGCTAGTGTTGTTTGATCACATAGGGGGTGTGTCATTATTCCTGCAGCTAGTGTTGTTTGATCACATAGGGGGTGTGTCATTATTCCTGCAGCTAGTGTTGTTTGATCACATAGGGGGGGTGTCATTATTCCTGCAGCTAGTGTTGTTTGATTACATAGGGAGTGTGTCATTATTCCTGCAGCTAGTGTTGTTTGATCACATAGGGGGTGTGTCATTATTCCTGCAGCTCTAGTGTTGTTTGATCACATAGGGGGTGTGTCATTATTCCTGCAGCTAGTGTTGTTTGATCACATAGGGGGTGTGTCATTATTCCTGCAGCTAGTGTTGTTTGATCACATAGGGGGTATGTCATTATTCCTGCAGCTAATGTTGTTTGATCACATAGGGGGTGTGTCATTATTCCTGCAGCTATGTTGTTTGATCACATAGGGGGTGTGTCATTATTCCTGCAGCTAGTGTTGTTTGATTACATAGGGAGTGTGTCATTATTCCTGCAGCTAGTGTTTTTTGATCACACTAGGGGGGGTCATTATCCTGCAGCTAATTTGTTTGATCACAGGGGTGTGGTGTGTCATTATTCCTGCAGCTAGTGTTGTTTGATCACATAGGGGGTGTGTCATTATTCCTGCAGCTAGTGTTGTTTGATCACATAGGGAGTGTGTCATTATTCCTGCAGCTAGTGTTGTTTGATCACATAGGGGGTGTGTCATTATTCCTGCAGCTAGTGTTGTTTGATTGTATCAACCCTTCCAGCATGAGTTAGAGGAAAATTTTATGCAGTTAATATTTCTTCACTTCCTCTTTCTTCCTGCCCTCTCAGTTCACAATAATTAAGATGGCCAGATGTCCCCCTCTTATTGTGTTTGTCTGTAGAAACAGATACTCGGGCCTCTGTGTATTGGTGATTAAAGTGCACAGGTAGCTATGGCAACTTGTGTGTCCTACAAATTATCAGTCAGTTTATTTTATCCTTACAATAGCTAGAGATAATTGTAAGAGGAGGTTTTGTGTGTGTGTTTGTGCATGTGTGCATGCATATTTCTTGTGTGTACATGTGTACGTAGGTTGTGCATATGTGTGTGCGTCTGACATTATCTTGTCCTGTTGAGAAGAGGAAGAAAGTTGTGTTAGTCCAAATGTCAGGGTAAACACACAAACAGTCGTGTTTGTACGTTTGTGGTGCCATCTTTCTGAGAATGGCCAGGGAAGAGTTGTTGTTTAGAGGCTGTGAGTGTATTCTGACAATGATTACGCATGACCCGGGGGGGGAGGGGGGCAGTGAGAGAGAGAGCCCATGGAGCGTGTGTGTTGACGTTGTTCTGTAGCC
>WLWD01004167.1_pt1 | contig 35598 bp, 13 predicted proteins | sample 6712731 | NCBI WGS metagenome assembly WLWD01 (sample SAMN12718690, study PRJNA576275) | sponge metagenome | isolation source: marine sponge | host: Mycale hentscheli | place: New Zealand: South Island, Marlborough, Capsize Point | collected 2014-11-01 | reverse complement strand
TTAAACTTGCAAGATTTAGGCTATGAGTGAGCCCTTCGTCAGGAGTGACTTACAACTTCAGATGCTGTGCTTATGAGGGATATGACTTGTGATAAAATGCTATGGGATGCTATGAATATCATTAAAATGTATGTATGCAAATTCTTATCATGATCTTATGTAAGATCTTATCAAGTTCTTAGCCAAAAAATCTTAAATAAATCTTATTAAGATCGTGATTATTCTTATCATGATCTTATATAAGATCTTATCAAGTTTTTATTTAAACTACTATTATGATCTTGATCATTCTTATCAAGAACTTATGTAAGATCTTATCAAGTTCTTAGCCAAACATCTTTAATAAGTCTTATTAAGATCTTGATCATTCTTATCATGATCTTATGTAAAATCTTATCAAGTTCTTAGCCAAAAAATCTTAAATAAATCTTATTAAGATCTTGATCATTCTTATCATGATCTTATGTAAGATCTATCAAGTTCATAGCCAAAAAATCTTAATAAATCTTATTAAGATCGTGATTATTCTTATCATGATCTTATATAAGATCTTATCAAGTTCTTATTTAAAATACTATTAAGATCTTGATCATTCTTATCAAGATCTTATGTAAAATCTTATCAAGTTCTTAGCCAAAAAATCTTAAATAAATCTTATTAAGATCTTGATCATTCTTGTCATGATCTTATGTAAGAACTTATCAAGTTCTTAGCCAAAAAATCTTAAATAAATCTTATTAAGATCTTAATCATTCTTATTAAGATCTTATATAGGCTAGTAAGATCTTAATCCAACAAGTAAGATCTTATAAGATTTTTTTGCTGGGAATTTAAACGACATTAAAGCTTGAGAACACGCATCTCCTTAAGATGAGCTTGAATGAGTCCAGTTTATTGGCTGCTGCTATGGTAACCATGGTGATTAAACAAACATTAAAGACTTAAGCTGATCTATTACGTCACATACAGCTATGTGTGAGCAGTGTTGTCTAGAAAACAGGTAAAGGGTCGTCAAGAATGATAACTTGCACTCACCACTGAGAGCTAGACTTAATCTTTTCATCCATTTCCTCAGATATACTGGGGCCATCCTCCTCGTCCTCATAACCAGACATCTCTAGGGAATCTGAAGTAACACAACACATACACTAAGATGTGTGTATGTGTGTGCGTGTACTCAACACATACACTAGGATGTGTGTATGTGTGTGCGTGTACTCAACACATACACTAGGATGCGTGTATGTGTGTGCGTGTACTCAACACATACACTAGGATGCGTGTATGTGTGTGCATGTACTCAACACATACACTAGGATGTGTGTATGTGTGTGTGTGTACTCAACACATACACTAGGATGTGTGTATGTGTGTGCGTGTACTCAACACGTACACTAGGATGTGTGTATGTGTGTGCGTGTACTCAACACATACACTAGGATGTGTGTGTATGTGTGTGCGTGTACTCAACACATACACTAGGATGCGTGTATGTGTGTGCGTGTACTCAACACATACACTAGGATGTGTGTATGTGTGTGCGTGTACTCAACACATACACTAGGATGTGTGTGTATGTGTGTGCGTGTACTCAACACATACACTAGGATGTGTGTATGTGTGTGCGTGTACTCAACACATACACTAGGATGTGTGTATGTGTGTGCGTGTACTCAACACATACACTAGGATGTGTGTATGTGTGTGCGTGTACTCAACACATACACTAGGATGTGTGTGTATGTGTGTGCGTGTACTCAACACATACACTAGGATGCGTGTGTATGTGTGTGCGTGTATTCAACACGTACACTAGGATGTGTGTGTATGTGTGTGCGTGTACTCTCATGGTTGCATGAAAATACTACAACAACAAAACAATAAAACTATAGACCACGACAGAAAGACTTTAATTTATTCAAATATCAATTAATTCTGTCTAGCTATCGCGGCCATATTGTCATACATGGTCTTCTCAGATGAGAGTAAATTTTCTTCACATTTATAGATAAAATAATGGGTGTGGCCTATGTAATGAGTGAGATACATATAGGGTATAGCCTGTGGGCGTGTCACTATCTAGCACCTCGACATGAGTAATGCAAATTGGATATATAGGTTAGTAATTAAGTGAGGGGGAGGCAGTCCTGGACTGCTGGAAATTGTCCATCCCACCCACGTGATCCACTGAGATCCTGTGAGATGTCCACCTGCCACGCCTACAGATACACGGGCATCTCACTACTGGACCTTCTGTGTGTAACAGATAGTTCGGATACCATTTGAAGTAACTATAACAGAATACCTGATACACCATCATGTTAGCATAACTTCAGCTAGCATGTGTGTGTGTGTGTGTGCGCGTGTGTGTGTGCGCGTGTGTGTGTGTGTGTGCATATGGCAGCTCTAACGTACTTTTCCTCAAGTTACTGCACCTAATATTTTTTCAACCACAAGAATTATTACACATACCAACTTAGTTCACAAGAATTCCTATTGCAAAGTAGTGGTTAACTGGACATCCATACACACACACACACACACACACACACACACATACACACACACACATGGAAGAGTAACAGAATCTCTACAGTTACTGAATTTCAGTGTTGAGTTTCTTTGTTAGTTTGTGAATGGCTTCCATTAAAGATATTGTAATAGGATATATTTTAGCGATTAGTTCTTACCTCTCCTGTCACATTAGACACAAAAGATATTCTCAAGATGGTAGCATTACTCTAGCCGTCATGTGACACAACCTTTAAGGAGGGATTAAACCATTAGGTTAGACAATTCAATGCATGGGCTTTCTTCAGTCTATAGTCATATATTCACACCTCCATTGCAGCAGATGTTGATCAGACCGAGTGATGGGATGTTCCAGTACTTGTTATGTTCCACTTGCTAGCAATTGAGTGAGAATGAGTTTGTATGCAGTAAGTAACTTAATGTTTCCTGCAATGATTACCTGACAAAGATTCTAATTCACCCGGGTGAAGTTGCTATGGACACATACCGCGCCTCATTAGCCCTTCTATTCAGTTTACCAGGCTTAGGACTGATTGGGAGTTAATGAACCTTATGATGCATTAGTTGATGTGGACCCACCCATCTTCTTGGTCACACAAATAACAGACTGTCTGACTGGCCCAGTCCCAAGTGCCACTAGTAGCTAGCTCATACTCTACCCCTCCTGCTGCATGAACTGACCTCTGTTAGAAGACTGCAGTAAAGGGAGAGAAACTATAGCTTCTACTTCGTCCATTCAATGCACATAGTTAGATACGGTTGTAGAGGTCAAGTTGGTTATGCAATCGCCATATGAGGCAAAATGCAGGCAGTACGCATGCACAAAACAGACCTAGTCCGCACACAAGTCAGTCCCAATAGTACCTTAACTACTGCGTACTCTATAACTCCACAATACATACCTTCTATGGAGTTTTTGACGTATGAGGCCATCAGAAATGCTGCAACAAACAGCAGTTCGCGTCTATTCTAACGAACTGAGGTAAACGCCCACTAGAAGGGTGTGGCTGATTTTGCGTCGCACAAGCTCCAATGGCACCCTTTACCCAAGTGGTCGGGTAAAAGGTCATCGTTTGGCGGGGCCGGTTGGCGTGTGCGTGCGCAGTGAGTACAGTTTTAGCTGCGGTGTTGCCTGCCAGTATATATTGGGTAAGCCAAACCCCTACTGGTGAATTTAGTGCTAGCTAGTGACAATGGGCAGCAGTAATAATGTTGCATATGTGGCTGTTGGAATATCTCTATTACTCATTGCTAGTAAGTGTAGTTAATTGTGTGAATGGTAATACACCTTGTAAGAAATTCTGTATGCATGCACTTTACCACTAAGTATTATGATGTATTTTCTGTCAAGTCCCTCTTTTAAAAAAGATTTGTAAGCAGCTTATAATTAGGTAGAGGAGACAGGGCTCACAAAGTTTGTATTATAGCTGCAAATGGGATTGCATCAAAGGGGATGTGCCCTTTTGATAGAAGCATTTCCCAATGTTATATCCTTGTGCTAGCTTCCAACTATTTCTCATTTGATTACATGACTATCATATAGTAAATCATCTGATTTATATTTAATTGTTTTTTCAGTAGAGAAAGGTAGCTGTAAAAACCTGGCAACTAGTAAGCTATAAGGTGATTGCTGTATAACTACTAGTGCTATTATTATAATTATTTCGGCTGAGAATGACTGAATCATTGAAAGAAATTCTAGCTGATTTGAGGGTTATGAGCTTGGCAGTTCAGCACATGATAACACGCCTGTGATAGGTCTTGAGCATAAAATTTAGTCTGTATAGCGTAAACGACCGATTATCGACCGGTACCTATTTTCGACCGGAGCAGTACCTATTATCGACTGCGTCAAACGGAAAGTAGGTGCAGCAATTTACAAGAAATTTATGACTTTCTCTAATTAGCGAGAGATAGTAAAATTTTCATTTGGCGTTTACAGAAAAACCAGTAGCTTCTCGCACTTCGTTTCACTGTGCGGATGGTTCTCGCTTCTTTTTAGCTGGTCTAGAACGGGCAGGAGAAAGCGCTTGACTAAAAATAAGTCCTGTAAATCACCTCCTACTGGTATAAGGGTTGCCCGATACCCAGGAGACAAATGTTGTGGACCATGAGCAAATGGAACTTGCAATGAAAGCTGTTGAAGCGGGAAGCTTGATCAATCAAGCAGCTTTGGACCACGGTATTCCTCCAACAACTCTTAGGATAGGTTAAGTGGACGTGTGAAACATGGAGAAACGCCTGAGCATGTTGTTTCTAGAAGGCCTTTACTGCTGTGACTGGATGGTCATAGTACCCATTATCAACCCGAGTTAATACGACTGGCCTGAAATAATGACGTAATAATGCTGTGTTTGCCACCTCATACAACACACGAGAGCCAGCCATTGGACTGTGGGATGTTTGGGCCTTTGAGAACTCATTGGACTACTGTTTGTCATAACTACTTTAAAAAAAACCCTGGAAAAGTTATAACGAAATTTATTTTTAATTTTCTGTTTTCCAAGGCCTGGCTCCAAGCACTAACACCAGCTAATCTCATTGCTGGATTTAAAACCTGTGGTATATCTTTCCATTGAATCCTTCTGCTATAACTAATCTCATTGCTGGATTTAAAACTTGTGGTATCTTTCCGTTGAACCCTTCTGCTATAACTAATCTCATTGCTGGATTTAAAACTTGTGGTATCTTTCCGTTGAACCCTTCTGCTATAATTATTAATTCTTCAAGCAATACCCATAGTGATCCTCCGACTGATACGGCCTCAAGAGAGGGAAAAAATGAGTCTTATAATGATGTCAGTGATGTTTCTGAGAGTTTCTCTATTGAGGAAACAGGTAGTGCTTCTTTATGTGATGGCCATCCAGATATGGAAGACCCAATATGTAACACTGAGTTTAGTAGCCAACAAGAGGCATTGTTTCGGCGATGATTCGATGAAGGTTATAATCTGAACACTGATCCGGAATATAATTGTTGGCTGGAAATTAATCATCCTGAGTTGGAACAACATAGTGATCATTCATGGAATCAAGAGACTACACAGTCAGTTATTGATCTCACAACCAGTTGCAGAAATTACGAGTGAAGCAAATAATTTGGATTCTGACGTACAATGTTCTCACTCAAAGGACTCAGTAAACTCGGCTTCTAAATCATCGTCATTGGTTGCTGATGTTGAAGATGAAGGAAAGGAATTAGATTCTTGTGTAGGCTCTTCTTCTCATCCTAATAATTCGCAGTATAAAACTCCAAATTCCTCCTGTAAGTCTTCACCTGTATTATATTCTGGTTCATCATCCAATACTTCCAATAATTCATTGTCAAAGTTCCTTAACAATAGCATTTTATCTACTCCTACACTGCCACTTTCTTCATCTCACCAGCCTCGAGCTAAACTTCTTACTAGCACATCATATTTGGCATCACTTGAAGAAAAGGAGAAGAAAAAGCAGCAAGAAAAAGAAGAAAAGGAGCGAAACAGAAGAGAGAGAGAAGAGAAGCGGAAGAAGAAGCAACAGGAGTTAGAAATCAGAGCAAAAGAAAGAGAGGAAAAGAAGAAGCAGAGAGAAGAAGAGAAAAGACAGAAAGAAGAAGAGAAGAAACGAAAAGCAGAGGAAAAGGAACAACGAATCAAAGAAAAGGGCAAAGGAAAATTTCCATCTAAGTCAGTGAAGTCAGCACCGAGTGTCTCAACAGTGTCCATCACAAGAAATGGAGTAAAGCGTAAATCAAATCCTTCAACTGAGCTCAAGAATGCCATGAAAAAGAGTCGATCCAAATGCGATGAGATCAACCCTGATGTGTACTGCATGTGTTTTAGTACCTATGAAGAAGATTTACTTGATGGCGCTGGACTGGATTGGATATCCTGTGCTTGTGGTCGATGGCTGCATGAGGATTGTGTAGAAGACAGAGAAATAGATAATGATGGAAAAGAATTGTTTTGTCCCTACTGCATTGTGTAATAAACTTAAACTCACCTATACATCATGACTCACATCTTTTTTGTACCTATCACTGTTTTTGTGCCTGTCAGCTTTGCTGATGACCAAAAATACAATATCTGAAGCAGACATTGTACCGTTATTTTGCGCGCTATATTTCAATTAAACTATTAGGTAAAGCATCATAATAGTTTATAAATGACAGATGTTCGTCCTCGTGAGATACTGTAAAAAATTTGAAAGTGGTTGATAATTCTACTATGCCATTAGTACAGTTAGACGATAATCGGTAGCGATGATCGATATTCGGTCTTTGACCAAGTCACTAAATACTGTTCAACTAACCTTTTCGGGCTAGCTAAGTTTTTAAACTTGTGATGAATTTGATTCAAAAGTATTGAACTACAAGTTGTATTTAAGCATGTCATTAGAGAGTATTCTAGATTGGATTTACAAGTCTCGAATAAAATCTGGTCGATAGGTGGTCGCTTACGCTATGTTAATCATCTTTAAACTGTTCCTTACATTTCTTGTGACAACATGCTCATTGACAAACAACAGATGACTTGGTATATCACAAGAATTTGTATCAAGGAATGGCAGAAGATTTGGACAGTGTTAGCTATCAGCCTCACTGTTCCTGTTCATTAAGTAATAATATCAAATGTAACAGTTAAAATTAGCTACATCATGTAAATTCAGATATAAAAGTTGTGCCCCTCCAATATTTTCAGCATTCCCACTCTACTGTAGATATATGCATGCATACATACATACATAATACATATATACATTCATATATACTTACATATATACATACATATATACATACATGCAAGGACTGTCCAGAAATGCTGTATGTTGTCCATCCCATCCCACAGTCCTTTTTGTAATTCATAGATGTGATTATCACTCGTGGAGGTGAACAGGTTTTACCTCAGGTAATTGAGGACAGAATAAAATCTGAACTTGCATTCTTTCCATGGGACATTCCACGGGATGTCCACCTGTCCCTCTCACTGACACATGAATTACTGTTCATCCCATCCCACGGTCCCATGGGTCTGTGAAATAGAATTCGTGTAACATTTTGTACTGATAGTGAGTGTTTTTTTATTTATTAATATTTGTATCATTAACATATTTGTAACCTTGTCAGCAATTACCCTTTCTTGCGTATTAAACCTAGCATGACACCTCCTTCACTCAGTCGGCTTGTCAAAGTGTGTTGTCACACCTTCGGCGTTCCGCTAGTCTAACGCTAATCACATCACGCGCTTTGTGCGAGCGCTCTAGTTTAACTCTAAGTTTTCATTGTGACGATACTTTCATGGGATTGTGGAATGGAAAGAACAGTGAGAGTATCTGTAAGAGGGATAGGTAGACATCCCATGGAATGTCCCACTGTCCCATGGGACTATGGGATGGGATGGACAATTTATGACATTTCTGGACATCTATGTTGAATTTGCACCCCAGCAAATGCCAGGTCCCCAATCACAGCTGGGCAGACTGGTGGAAGCAGAGAAAGAAAACCTTGTGGCAGTTACTCAGTAATCTTATCTTTCCTTGAACTGAAAGACCATTGTCTGCTATGCAAGCATATAACCACATGGAAGGGCTACAGTATTATAACCTCTCCAGTGGCTGGTTGGCCCCCGCTAAGTCCTACTGGCGAAGTGGGTGTCAGTCTTTTCGCGTGACCTAAGCTTATAGCTGATGGCTGGTTGCGCCACAACTGAGAAGCTCGGGTCTACTACTAGGAAAGCCCAAAAGCGCACACTCCCCCCTTTTAACAACAAGTTGGGTATAGGATACTTAACGACAAAATAATAACGATTACAGGTTACTTATATGGAATGCACAATGATATAGAATGAGTGGGTAAGAGACCTATGAATAACATTATGTGTAAAGGGTTGACATAATGATACACTCATGTATGCATGTATTGTTCTGTTCTTGGGTCTTCTTGCTAGACCTGAACATTCTCCGGGGGCAGAGTTGAATTTGTATTTGGTGTTGGCCGGGTGGAATCTCGACGATCCCGGCCATCCTCCGGGGGAGGGGTGGAAACCTTAACTGGAACACAGGGGATGAGTCTGTTTACTGTCCGAGTGAGTGACTTCCCATGGCACAGTAGATCGACTGTTCGGACAACGTTATCTTTGCCCTGGTAGAGTTTGGTGATCTTTGCTAGTGGCCATGCTCGGTATGGAAGAGATTCATCTTTTATGAAGACTACATCTCCGACCTTCACGTTGGGTCTGGCAGTGTTCCATTTGGCTCTGTGATGCAGAGATTGAAGGTAGGACTTGGTCCAGCTACTCCAGAGGTCCTGGGAAATTCTCTGAGTCAATCTCCAACGTCGGAGTGTGGAGATCTTGGCATTCGATGTCGGCTTGCTGATTGGAGCTTTGATGGGGCGTCCGATAAGGAAGTGGCCTGGAGTCAGGACCAAATCCTCAGAGATGTCATCAGAGTGGATGGGGGTCAAGGGTGAAGAGTTCATGATGGCCTCAGCTTCTGTGAGTGTTGAGTAGATTTCATCATAGGTCATGACGTGTGGAGCCATTAACTTTCTGAGGAGAATCTTCATGCGACGAACTGCGTTTTCCCATAGTCCTCCGAAGTGAGGTGCTCGAGGTGGTATGTTATGCCACTGGGTCTGGGAGTTGGTGGCTAGTTGGCTGACGGCTTCCTGCGTTGCTTTCGATTTCAGTAGCTTGGTGAGCTCCTGGCAGTCGTTCTTGGCTCCAATGAAATTCGTCCCGTTGTCACTGTAGATGTGACTAGGTGTTCCCCGACGGTTCATGAAGCGTTTGAGAGTGGCAAGAAATTTGTCAGTGGACAGTCCCTTACAGAGATCGAAGTGAACTGCCTTGGTGGACATGCAGATGAATACTGCTATGTAGACCTTGAGTCTTGTGGCTATCCTCAGCTTGTCTGATTTCATCTGTAGTGGCCCGGCGAAATCAATTCCAACTAGAGAGAAGGGTGGAGCAGGAGTAGTTCTGCTTGCGGGTAAGGTTCCCATCTGATATGAGAGTGTGTGAGCGTATGCCCTTTGACAGGTGGCACACGACTTACTGATCGTCTTGGCGAAATTTCTCAATCCTGGGATAAAGAATTCCTCTGAGATAATTGCGATCAAGGCGGAAGTCCCGGGATGTCCATGCTTGATGTGGAGAGATGTGATCATTAATCTCGTGATGTGGTGTTTGATTGGCAGGAATGTGAGTTCTTTGGGCGTTCCCGATCTGTTGCGAACTCGACAGATGATTTTCAAAGTCCCTTGTTTGTCCATACGAAGTTGGAGTTTCGAGAGTTTGTGAGACTTTGGCAGATTGACTTTGGTTTTGACCGCTGACAATACCTCTGGATTCTGTTGTTGTTGAGCCATGTTGATTAACTTTGTCTTGGCTCCGGCAACATCTTCCCAGGCTAGGAAAGATGAGGTGCTGCTTGTAGAGAGAGATTTGGACGAAGCAATGTGTCCAGCAGCAGCTAACTTGGCGTTCTTCACGAATCGATAGATCCAGGCAACGATCCTGGAGAGCTTGAAGAAAGATGAAAATCGTGTGACGAACTCAGGCGTTGGAGACACGATAGAGAGACAGGTAGGCTTAGTCTCAGGAAGATTCTTAAGAGGAATTTTGAGAATCGGTGGCCATTTGACTGGAGGTAGAGTCAACCATGGAGGTCCCTCCCACCACAGCTTGGTGTTGATGAGTTCCGTTGCTGGCATTCCTCGACTCAAGAGATCTGCTGGGTTCTCCTTCGTTCTGACATGTCTCCAATGAGAAGGTGGCAGACGTCCGATGATATCAGATACTCGGTTGGAGACAAAGGTCTGCAGGCGGTGAGGGGGTGTGTTCAGCCAATGTAAGACAATGGCTGAGTCTGTCCAGGCGAAGGTCTGTGACGGCTCGATTGAGAGAAGTGATGAGACGTGTATGACCATCTTGGCGAGCAGATGGGCGGCAAGGAGCTCTGCTCTTGGGATGGTCATCTCTTTGAGAGGTAGAACTCTGGCTTTGGCCGTCACCAGAGTGATGACTGTCGAACCGTTGGCATGTACTTGCCGTAGGTAGATTGCAGCTCCATAGGCGAGCTTGGAGGCGTCCGAAAACCCGTGAAGAGCTCGAAATATGATGTCAGAATCTTGATGGCTATATCTCCGATTGATGGCAAATTCAGTGATCTTGGGAAGATGTGACATCCATTGCTCCCAAGTGGTCGCTATGTCGTCCGGAACTGGCTCGTCCCAGCTGAGGTTCCTCTTCCAGAGCGATTGCATCAATATCTTGGCTGGTATAATTGCCGGAGCAAACAGTCCAAGAATGTCGAAAACTTGAGCCGTGATGGAGGCGATCGTTTTCTTAGTGATGACTGTGGGCTTGTCTGGCGTGGGTGTGGAGACGTGGAGTCTGTCAGTTGCTGAATTCCAGTGGATACCGAGCGCTTTCTTAGAAATGTGAGGCGGTGACAATTCCAAGTCTTCCGTCTCTTTGAGTTCATCTGGAATGCGTTTGAGAAAATCTGACGAGTTGGACCTCCATTTACGCAGAGTCATGCCGGCGTTGGACAGCAGTTGAGAGAGTTGTTCTCTTCGTGTGGTGGCTTCTTCTTCGGAATCAGCTCCAGACAGTAAGTCATCTACGTAAAAATTGTGGCGAATCTGGTCAGCAGCATCAGGGTGAGAGGACTGTGAGTTGTCTGCAATCTGGCGTAGGGCTTGCGTTGCCAAGAATGGCGAACATGACACTCCAAAGGTGAGTCGAGTCATACGAAACTCTTGAAGATTTCCAGAGTCGCCCCTCATGAAAAATCTGTGTAAGTCTCTGTCCTCGGGGTGTAGCCAGATTTCCCTAAACATCTTAGAGATGTCTGCTGAGATTGCTATCCTGTGACTCCGAAACTTGATGAGGATGTCTGTCAGCAACGGGTATAGGTTGGGTCCAGTGAGCAAAGTATCATTCAGGGAGCTGCCAGAAGAGGTTCGGGCTGAGGCATCAAAGACTGCTCGACACTTAGTGGTGCTGGAGCTGTCCTTGAAAACTCCCTGGATCGGAAGATAATACTTTGTAGGAGATGAAAGTTGAGATGGTGAAATTCGTTCAGCATGTCCCAGGGCAATGTATTCCTGAAGAACTGCTTGGAACTCCTCGAGCTTGTTCTTCTTTCGAAGTGACGTCTCGTTGGCCAGGAAACGTTTGATGGCCTGTTGTCGAGATGCACCAAGGCTTGGTGCATCAGGCTTCTTGGGGAGCTTGACGATGAATCTCCCGTCGATAGCTGTTTGATGAGTCGTCCTGAAGTGCTGAACAGCCTGGTCATCTTCAGGTGACATGGTGGGTGCCTCAGGAACCTTGTCGGCATTCCAGAGGGCTTGGATGGCATTGTCTAGTTCTTCGTCTCTTGTCTGGACTAGAAAGGCTGGTGGCTTCTCGGTAGTTTTCAGTGGACCCGACACAGTCCAGCCAAAGATGGTTTTTGTCAGTCCAAGTTCCAGCTCTTTGTGGTCGATGGTCTGACTGGTGACGCATTGTCGTCTGCTCTTGTTCCCGAGGATTATGTCGATTGGTCCTCCAAGGTCAGGGTCGGCTAAGGGTAGATCCTTGATGATGGGATCATTTGCTATCTGTTGCTGATTCCCCGGAATGGCAGAGGTGGGAATCTTCGACACCACAAAGCAATCAATGCTTATGGAAGTGGCAGGGTTGTTGGCTGGAGATAGGTTAACGTTCACTTTCTGAGTGCAGACAAAGTTCCCGTCAGCTCCAGAGAATGTGTTGTTGGCTGCTGATCGTTTGAGATGCAAGTGAGAGGCGAGGCATTCTGTGATGAATGATGCTCCCGAGCCGGAATCTAGCAGTACCCTGGATGTGGCATGTCTTGGGCCAGATGAAGCGAGAGCTAGGGCGGTGTCCACAAACTCCGTGTCATGGATGACCTTCGTCCCAACCACACAGGCTGATGTGGTGGCAGTGGTGGAATCTTCAGAGGATTTCTCCCTGTGGAGTATTGTATGGTGTTTCATGTGGCAGAGACGGCAGGAGTACTTCGATGGGCAGTTCTTCTGGGAGTGGCCTTCGGCTAGGCAATTGTTGCAGAGCTTCTTCTCCTTGACAAACTTGTTACGTCTGTCTATGTCCAGATCTGAGAAGGCAGGGCAACGACCCAAGGTATGGCGATCACCACAGTTAGGACACTTCAGGTTGTTTGGCTTCTTGTCCTTTTTGGCAGAGGAGACTTCTTGTTTGACAGCAGGCAGAGGTGTGGCTGAGGAGTTGTCAACAACATCCGAGGTGAGGAGCGGTTGGAGTTCGTCAACAAACTTTTGGAGGTCGTCGAGCGTTGGAAGATCACCTGAGGATTTAATATGGCGATCCCATTCTTCTCTGAGCTTGGAAGAGAATGACTTGCGGGAGAACTGCACCAAATACTGTGAGAGTGAGTCAGAAGTGATTGACCGAATGTGACGATAGGGTTTGAAGATTCTTTCGTGTAGACGAGAGAGTCCTCTAGCAGACATGTCGAATTTGTCTGGTTCGTTGATCGAGTTGACAAGTGTTGAATAAACAACATGGATACTGCCAAAGTGTTTACTGAGTGCCCGGATGGCACTGTCGAAGTCAGATCCTCCAGCGGAGTACTGATGTACGATGTCTCTTGCTTCTTTTGTGGTCATGGCGTTGATCAACAAAGTAGTTCGTTCCACTGAGGAGAGATGTTTACCCCGTTTGTCTAATACATTGTTAAACATGGATTGAAATGAGTGCCACGACAGAGGCTTCCCGTCGAACTTGGGAAGGTCTATCTTGAGAGCAGACTCGTATGAAGGTGGGTAGGTGGAAGGCGTAGGCATGGCTGCTTCCCCTGATTTCTCTTTCAGGGCATCGTAAATGCCCTTGGAGAGATCCTGTTCAGCGTCTTTGAGTCTACCCATCACAGGTATGATGCGAGCGTCTTTAGAGACGTCTGCAGCACTGACATAGAGCTTGTCAATGGCACTGCTGAACTCAGCCTTGCATCTGAGGTGGTAGCTCGAAGTGACGTCTGTACTGTTGCGCATCTCGTCCAATCGTCTGAAGAGAGCGTGGCATTGAACGTAGATGTGTCTGGCAAGAGTGGCTTGGCCTATTTCACGGCGGAGTTTGGCCTTGGCTTCCTCAAAGCGTTCCCCATCTTCCATTTCAGTTGTGAGGTCGTCGGGGTTGTCTGCTAGTAGGAATTCTATTCGAAATTGAATTGCAGATTCAATCTCGATCTGACGGAGGGCTTCCTTTTGATTATGTTCTAAATCAGCCATGTGGAGTTCGTCTAGCTCGGTGTGGAGAGAAGCTGTCACTTTCTTTTGAATCTTAGTGATCTGTCCTCTTCTAGTGGCTCTTTGCCTCTTCAGTTGTTCAACTGAATCGGTAGCCTCGATGGCACTCAATTCATCCATCTGGGAAGCGGGATGGAACACGAATGTCGGAGTTAAACTCGAAATGAAGGCGTTGGACGCACAGTGAATGTGTTGGAGCGAAGTGAAGGAGTAGAACTCGAAGTGAAGCGTTGAACGCGAAGTGGAGTAGTAGAACTCGGGGTACGACGTAGCAGTGTTGACTCTACGAAGCGATGGCTCAGAATGGGTCCGCACAGGCAATGAGCAAACTTAATCAAGGCAAACTGATTGCGGTGAAATCAGAGGTGAAATCGTATGCCAAGTCAAGAATTGCTCAGAGGAACGGATCGCCAAACTGGGAAGAGAAGTTGACTGTATGTTGTAGGCGGTGTAAGGGACCGTCGAATGTCCTGATAGCAAATCCGGCTCGAAGGACCAAAATGGAAGGGCTACAGTATTATAACCTCTCCAGTGGCTGGTTGGCCCCCGCTAAGTCCTACTGGCGAAGTGGGTGTCAGTCTTTTCGCGTGACCTAAGCTTATAGCTGATGGCTGGTTGCGCCACAACTGAGAAGCTCGGGTCTACTACTAGGAAAGCCCAAAAGCGCACACTCCCCCATTTTAACAACAAGTTGGGTATAGGATACTTAACGACAAAATAATAACGATTACAGGTTACTTATATGGAATGCACAATGATATAGAATGAGTGGGTAAGAGACCTATGAATAACATTATGTGTAAAGGGTTGACATAATGATACACTCATGTATGCATGTATTGTTCTGTTCTTGGGTCTTCTTGCTAGACCTGAACACCACATGTGTCCCAGTGGCACCAATTCTAGTGCACCATAATAGTGATAGTGACATGAACAGATGACAGATGAAGGAAAATGTGATTCAAAAGAAACATTGCAGCTTGTTGACTAGAGATAAATGTGAAATTCACTTTTATTCTATTAAGCATTGTCACTGTAGCATTTGCAACTCACCATAGCACAATAAAATTTTGGAGGGAAATTTGCTTGGGAGAGGAGAGAGAGAGAGAGAGAGGGGGGGAGGGGAGGGAGGTCGAAAGAATTTCAGGGTATCTCTATGTCACTACTGTGTAAGCTCTCTCTCTCAATTCCAAACATAATTTTTAACTCATACCCTCCAATAACTTCTTACTCAAGTTAGTGTTAAAAATAAGTAGGGATTGTGTTACATAGTGTGATTTAAATGTGTATTATTTATTATAGTTTGTAATTGAAATAATTTTGACAGATTTCACATTTACCAGTAATCTGACTATCTAATGAATGTATTGTTAATAAATCGGTGTCTATCTACTGATATATTCATGCAAGAAAAATTAATAAAAGCTGTATGAGAACACATTGCTATAGTTTATTGAAGTGTCCTTATGTGCCATGGATACTGAACTGATAGTTTGCTAGCTCAGCCAGCTAGCTAGCCCTCGGCTCAGTTTACAGTTGGCCAAAGTGACAATCTTCAATGACTAAACTGTTTCCTGTTATGAATACTGATGATCTTCAAAGTCGAGCCTCTAGAAAAAGGAAAGTTTGGTCAAATGTAAATGAACCCTGATTTACCCACTCATAAAATATGAATGAGGCAACATCAGAAAGTTGCTTCTGTTTAAAAAAATTTAATTTGAGGCCAAGAGTCTGCAGTATCTTTAAATTATTTAAACATTGATTCAATGAAAGGTTATTCTAAGTTCCTGTGGCATAGCAACTAGGGCCCTTGTTTTGTGAGGACCTTGTCTCCATAGAGTTGAAGGCAAGTCAGTTAACTAAAGAAATGTTATGCTTGCTCTTGAATCAACTAGTGATTGTCATGTCCCATAAGAAGAATAACCAACCTGATGTAGAGCACTTACAATAACCTGGGTTGATGCTCCTAGGTGGTGTCCTTGGCAATTCTCAAACTCCTTTTGGTATTTGGAATTGTCTTAGTGTTCGGGCTCTAACCTTCCTCCACTACAAGTGTGAGATTGAACTTGCGCACAATTGCCTCAGGTCTTACTATCACGGATTGTCGATGTCGTTGTTTTGACTCTTAGTTACCGTTTGTTCTTACTTTTGTGTAACTCTCTGTGTTCTGATCTATCTTTCTATACTATCATCTAATATATTCTATCAATAAAATACAAGCTTGTTCAACTTGAGGTTCGGATACAAGTCCTCTTCTTGACGGACAGTCCTGAACACTTAGTTTTTAATCCTGTCCCCTATAGCAGTCGTACGTGCAGGGGTTAATTGCAAGGGGTTAATTACGATAATTTCTACATTGTGGCCAATGTAGGGTATATAATTTTGATTAGAGCTGGAAAGAATACTAAAAAAACTACTATCAGGATATCCTTTATTATCTGGATAATCAGCTATAGACAGCCTGCAGAGTTTATATAAAATCTATCCTTAGCCTAGCTTGTTAAAAAAATTCAGACTTAATTGTTACTCTTGGGTTTTACCTCTATTGGAGGAAAAGCTATCCTGTAAAAGCAGCTGCTAAAATATCTGCTGGGGGCAGAGTTGCCAACCACAAGATATCCTAAATGTGAATCATATTCAATACCTACCAATCTGGATGGGTATGGGGATTCCAGCTCTAATTTTGATACAACTTCTTGTGTGTGTATGGATTGTTCTCTGTCATATTCATGCCAATGTGTGATGCTCCTAAGTGGTAATTGTGAATAGAAAACTTAAAACAGTTTTCAAATGATTGCAAGAGGAAGGTGAAAATGTGATTAAGAGAATATTAATGACTTTAGTCAGTTGATTGTAAAGGAGCATTTTAAAGGAGAGTTTAAGAATGTTAAAAGAAGTGCACTATTATAAGATAATAAATAGCCTTAATGATTGGTATAAAGTATAGTAAGACTGTTAATGAAGATGATTCTGTGAGATTTAATTGCTCGGTCAGCCTGACTGGTAGATATAAGTAAAGTTAGAAATTTATTTTATATATTGGGTTGTTATAAATTAGACTTACAAGGACTGGTAGGGGGAGAGGGGAGGGGGAGGAAGGTGGGAGGGGAGGGTGGTTGTGGGAGGGGGGATTTTTTGAACAGGGAGAAGTCTAGGAATTGCTATAAGAAAGCTTGAACAGACGGAAACCATGAGTTTCATTTATTGTGGATTAAGTTTAAAAAACAGCAAGCTTACTGTGTAGTAGCTACTGTTCATTATGATGTAATTGTTTGTGTTGTAGTATTAGTGAATGCTCAATCGTTGATGAGTGGAACATGTTACGGTCAACAGAGTTGTCAAGGTTCTACTGTTGCTGTCACATCAGTGGAGGATTTGGAGATGTATTGTTGCAGGTATTCCAGTCCCGGAGTCACTAGAGGCTATTCATATCAACTTTCTGGAACAGAAAAGTGTTTTACATGCCCTCGAGGTAAAGTGTTGGGTGTCATTTTATTGGTTGGTTCTTTTTTTTGCCTGGGTGGTCAATTTTTTTCCAGCTATTATGTCAAAAAAAGCTAATTAAATTTAAATTTTGAGTTTACTTTTTTGCTACTACTTTATTAAATATTGATGACATAATGGAAATAGTTCTTAGTGTTGACTATTAGGCTACGCAATATTTTGCAAGATTAAGTATTGTCTTCTAAAGTCTGAGTAAGTATCGGGGCTCACTTCAACTTCCAGTCTAACTGACTCCTCCAAATAACCTGTGTTGACCCATTACTGGAGATTCAATGCCTCTTCTTGGTAAGCTTCTCTTCCCAACTGCCCATACAGTCCCTCTCCTGGTGTTGCTTAGAGCTAACAGCCTAACACCTAGAGCATGTGAAATCTGAGAGTGGGTAGTCCAGCAATAGTATGTATATATTAACCATCCGTCCTGATGGATCCTAACAGAGAACACCTGGTGTATTAAATGCATGTGGTTGCTACAAATCTAAAACTGACACACAATGCACACAATACTCAGTGGTCAGGCTAGAGCCCCTCTAACATTCCTTAGGAGGGGACACTATCTGTAAGCGAAGTTTCTATGTTCTCTGTTACTTCTTGTCCAACCTTCTGGCATCTTTCACTTTGTCTGCTCTAGTAGCTCTAAATATCTGTCCACTGAATGAAGTTTGTATAATTATTTAATACTTATTTAAGTTGATGCATAGCATTACGGGTAAGTGTTATTTGTGGGTTGTGCTACAGAACTCAGAAGTGTATAAACCACATGAAATATTTTATATTTACTTCGGATGTTTTCTATCACAGTATTTGGATTCTTCCAGAAGACATATACAGGAATAGAGCAACATTCTTCACATCAACTTGTAGTGGGATATTTGTCAGGACCACCATCACCAGGTTTTAGTATAGCTGCTATTACAGTCACCACAGGAGCAGGTCCTAATTATGCCAGTAAGTGAATGCACTATATATTTATGATATACTACACAATAAACAAAAAACCATTGACACACACAAAAAAGAACACAATCCTATTGACATAATTAACAAGTACAAGGTGCATGTGTGCAAGATAATGCCGTTCAACATTCATTCTATTGTCATTGACAGGAGGCGGGTGGTCCCACAGTGAGCTTTCTCTTTCTTAGCTCATATTGAGAATATTGGTGAAAATGTACACAAACACGTTTTATAATGTGAAATTTAGTTAGTATGTCTGGGTTGAGTTGGCGCAACCACAAATATGGCAATATCACTATCTAAAGTGTATCTCCATTTTTTATGTGTATTTTCTTTCACTTCTTCATTGGAGTAGTTATATCAGTCAGCCTTTTCTCATCTGCTTCTATTTTAATTGACCTTTGCATTCTCCTGCTTCTCTGCCTTTACCCATGATTTATGGTTAGCTACTGTCGGTGAACACTCTTTACCAACTCAGTTCAGCAATGAATTATTAATGAATACAGACTCCCATTCAGGCTTTATAGAGTGTGAGATGGACAGGCAAGATCTAGGAGGAAAAAAAAGAATAGGATATAACTAGTGGTGTGCTTGAGCACAAATGGCGAGCGAGCCTAAAACAACACTATTGCTAAACAATTGCTTTTAACTTCTAACATTCAAGCTAAGTCGAGTTTTTAAATTACATATTATACGGTAAAGGCATTGTCTGAGGGGGCGTAAATCTCTCAGTCAGGTCCGGATTTTCTAATCCAGTCGAAGTGACGCAACGAGCTTGGTACAACTTCGACAGTGTTCGAAGGACCAGAAGATAAAACTATCTACGACCTCATAAGAACCTGCAGTGTGCGTGCAAGGCAAAGCCTCTAACTCTACAATATGCCCACGTCGCTCTCAAGGCGGATTGCAGGGGGCTGTTTGCAGTAGTTGCGGGGGTATTTGCACACTCTCGGCTCCAACTCAGAAGTTTAAAGTTTATCTTGTTTTGACATATGATTACTATTGAAAAAACTGACTAGCACAATAAACTGAATATGATAAACTCAAAGATACAACTAGGTGACAACCACAAAACAATGCATCTAGTGATATAGCTTGTGGCAATATGCTCATACATAATGCTTTAGGTTAAATACATGACAATATATAGTTGTAAGTGTTTATTTCCAACACTCCTCCTCACTTGCAACTGGGCATGACTCTAACTCCAGCCAAAAACTGTAACTTGACAAGTTGATCATGACCAAGACCTTTTGTCAACATGTCTGCAATCATTTCCTCTGTTGGGCAATATCTCAGCTGAACTACTCCATTACGAACAAGTTCTCGGATGAAATGATATTTAATTTCGATGTGTTTTGTACGTCCATGGAATTGAGGATTTTTTGCTATCTGTATAGCCGATTGGTTGTCCTCATAGACAATAAGCTCCTCCACTGAACTCGCACACAACTCTGAAATGAGTAGTCTCATCCACACTGCTTCTTGTCCTGCACTTGCCAGAGCCATATACTCGGCCTCTGCTGTTGACAGTGCAACACATGATTGTTTTTTGCTTCTCCAGCTCACTGGACAACTGCCAATCTGGAAAAAATAGCCAGATGTAGATTTTCTGTCATCCAAATCTCCTCCCCAATCTGAGTCAGAGTATCCAACACATTTGCTTGACGTTTCCTTGCTGTAAAGCAGACCAAATTTTGTAGTGCCTTTCAGATATCTCATAATTCTCTTCACTCCGATCCAATGCTGAGTATTTGGTCGTGATGAAAACTTGGCAACATTGTTTACGGCATATGTAATATCTGGTCTAGTTCCAACAGATAAATACATGAGGCTTCCAACAGCTGACTGATACATTTTTTGGTCAAATTTCTCTTCATCTTCTGTGCCCTTTACCAATTTGGTACAAGTGTCAACAGGAGTCTTCACTGACTTAGCATCCTCCATGCCAAATTTTTTAAGAAGATTTTGAGTGTAGACAGGCTGACCAATCCAGACTTCATTTGCTTCATCATTCTGAACTACTTTCAACCCAAGGAAATAGTGAAGCTTTCCCATGTCCTTGATATCGAAACGCTTGGCCAGTGCTTGCTTAACATTCTTCAATTGCTCCTCCTTTTTAGCTGCAAGAACAATGTCATCCACATACACTCCAATATTGAACATTTCTCCTTCACATCTTCTGTAGATACAAGGATCACTCTCACTTTGAATAAATCCCATTATATTCAGTTGATCGTTCAACACAGAATTCCAACAGCGAGGTGATTGTTTTAAACCATAAATGCTTTTCTCCAGTTTACACACAAGATGTTCTTCTCCCCTCTTGATGAAACCGTCTGGCTGCTTCATATATACTTCCTCCTCAAGTTCTCCATTGAGAAAGGCAGTAGTAACATCAATCTGATGAATCTGTAAGTCATTCTGTACAGCCAGTGCAATCAGAGCACGAAGTGATTCCAGTCTAATCACCGGACAGAAAGTTTCATCATAGTCAGTGCCGAACTTCTGTGAAAAACCTTGAGCTACTAAGCGAGCTTTATAACGTTCCACTGAACCATCTGCTAAAATCTTGACTTTGAATACCCATTTACTACCAACTGGTGTTCGATCTTTTGGTAATTCTGTTAAAGTCCAGACTTTGTTGTCATCTAGAGACTTAATCTCCTTTGCCATTGCTTTCAAGGTGCGTCCATCTCCAATCGAAACATCAATAGGATGTTTCAAATCTTCAAGTTTGTCAAACAGTTCACTGTCACAGCACATATGACAGCTTGCTCCCGAGTCTATAATCCATTTACTAGGAGTACTAGCTGAGAGCACTTTGTGACTGACCATCAGAGCATCACTTCCGCTGTCTGCGCTGCACTCATCCACTACAGAAGCTTTGTTTGCTTTCTGCTTTCCATGGCGATTAGGCCTAAACTTCTTCTTCTCACCAGATAGGAGATGACAATTCCGCTTGATATGACCTGTTTTCCCACAATGAAAACACTCCACAGATTTCCTTTTGAATCTACTTGTCATTGCCTTTTCATGACTTGATCCAGATCCTTCACGATCCTTCAATTTTCTCTCCTCGTGTAACAAACGCTCTGTTACTACGTCCAAATTTGGTACGTCAGTACTTGCCTCTAGAGCTGTTACCAACATGTTGAAAGGCTCAGGTAAACTTGCCAAAAGATGCACCACTCGATCCTCCTCTTTGATTGGATCACCTATGACAGCAAGTCCCTCAAATAACTCTGTCAAAATTTTTATGTGCTTCTGGACTGACTCCCCTTCTTTCAACCTCAATGAATACAGTTTTCTGCGAAGTTCCAGCTTATTTGCCCATGTTTTCTTTTGAAATTGATCAGACAACTTCTTCCAGACTACAATAGGATCATCAGGCTCCCCTAGTAGATACAGCAATGAGGGCTCAACGGACAAAACAATAGTAGCTAGAGCACGGTCCCTTCTGCTCATGAATTTCGCATATTTTTCAGCTTGTGCTTGACCAGGAGCACCTTCTGTTCCATTCACAATGTTCCATAGTCCATCTTTTATCAATGCCATGCGACACTGAATTTTCCACCAGGTTGGATAATTTGAACCATTCAATGGAACCAGAGTGACAGATTTTGATTCTGCCATATTTCACTCCTCTACAGCTAGCAGTCCTTAAATATCCACCAGCTAAATCTCTGCCCAAGTGTCTGGGCCCATAACCTATTGAAAAAACTGACTAGCACAATAAACTGAATATGATAAACTCAAAGATACAACTAGGTGACAACCACAAAACAATGCATCTAGTGATATAGCTTGTGGCAATATGCACATACATAATGCTTTAGGTTAAATACATGACAATATATAGTTGTAAGTGTTTATTTCCAACAATTACAACATTTAAATAGAGTAGAGTAAGGTGATACATTCAGTGGGTTGTATGGTTATGAATATAATTAAGTCTATGAGTAGGTGGGTAAAGTATTGACATAGTATGAAATAGCTAAGCTAAGAATGTTCTTATTTGCTCTAGTCCTGTTCAGAGCTTCTTGAGTCCTGAACAGGCATTCAACGCCATAGTAACCACTCTCCCCGCAACTTTTTGAATTGAAATAACAACAACAACAAAAAAGCAACAAAAACAAACAAAAAACAAGCAAACAAAAAAACAACAACAAAAAAACAACAACAAAAAACAAAAAAACAAACAAAACAAAACAAGTCACGTTCTTTAAATTTTTTCTTTGTGTAATAGTTGTAACGCACAATACTTTCACATAACTGAACATACTTAAAGACTTACCTTGTGGTAAGTCTAGTGGACAATGAATTTTCAAGTAAATACTGTTGCATAGGGCTTATGACTAATAGCTATCAACTTACCACCGCCAACTCCAGTAAGTTTTAAACTGCACCCGCAAAAGAATTAAAAACAGTAAACAATTCAATTTCTAGGATGATATGGGTAATGATCGATAAACCAGAGGATACTGTTTAGTGACGTTCGGGACGGGGTCGAACACTGAGCTAACTCAAAATACGAGAGGGTCAAAGTACAAAATGACATACGTACGTCCAAACATATATACAAACAAACAAACATCCCCGATTTTCAATTGTGTTACCCCTGTAAGTGTCTCGCTCACTTCGCTCGCTCGCCAATAAGGCACCCCAGGGTTCATTAAGCTGGGTAGTTTTGGACGGTTTAATGGTAAGTGTGCGTGCCTGCTAAGTTGATGGTCGTGGGGTCGAGTCTAACATGGAGGTACACTCAATCCTCTTGTATCGAGTCACATTAAGACCAAAGGGTGGCCATATTTCAAAATAGTTCCTAACTCAGAACACTATGTATTTTAGCTATATAATCACATGCACATGTATCATAACGTAATGTCAAGTTCATGTGAAGGTAATTTATTCATTTTGATAGCTACACAATATGATTGTAACCTAGCTTTTTTTCCTATCATCTTTGCTGCTCTATCTCTCCACTTCATCACCAACAGAACATTCTGCACCAGTCTGGTCCTATTCTAGGGGAACCTCATGCACCAGTCTGGTCCTATTCTAGGGGAACCTCGTGCACCAGTCTGGTCCTATTCCTCATGTACCAGTCTGGTCCTATTCTAGGGGAACCTCATGCACCAGTCTGGTCCTATTCTAGGGGAACCTCGTGCACCAGTCTGGTCCTATTCCTCATGTACCAGTCTGGTCCTATTCTACGGGAACCTCATGCACCAGTCTGGTCCTATTCTAGGGGAACCTCGTGCACCAGTCTGGTCCTATTCCTCATGTACCAGTCTGGTCCTATTCTAGGGTAACCTCATGCACCAGTCTGGTCCTATTCTAGGGGAACCTCATGTACCAGTCTGGTCCTATTCTAGGGGAACCTCATGCACCAGTCTGGTCCTATTCTAGGGGAACCTCATGTACCAGTCTGGTCCTATTCTAGGGGAACCTCATGCACCAGTCTGGTCCTATTCTAGGGGAACCTCATGCACCAGTCTGGTCCTATTCTATAAGGGGAACCTCATGCACCAGTCTGGTCCTATTCTAGGGGAACCTCATGCACCAGTCTAATCCTATTCTAGGGGAACCTCAAGGGCTTCCTTGTGTTAATTTTGCTATGAGCCTTCTTCATTGTCCAAGCATTGACAGCTGATTTTATAAAATCAAGAGCCTTCAGCCAGCTCTTGCCTATCTGATGGTTGCATGTAAAAGGGCGTAGCCGGGGACATATTTCACGATAAATGGAAAATTGTAGCTGACAGTTTTTGTCACCAACTTCCCGGAGACTATTTTTAGTTTGTAATATAGCAACTTAGCGCACAAAAAGCTGGGAAACAGTGTCACATATAAGTCGTGATCATCTTAAAAAAAGACAAAATAAACAAACAAACAAGAATAAACGACAACAAATAGCAGGCTCTAAATAGAGAAAGAAGAAAAGTACTGTTTGCCATGAACGCAGCTAAATTCAACCTACAACATGCTATCAGAGTATTGCAAGATGGTTCATCTTCAATCAAGAATAATTCAGTACAATACACACAGCATTGATAGATGAACTTCAGTACATATACACATGGTATTGATAGATGAACTTCAGTACATACACATGGCATTGATAGATGAACTTCAGTATTATTCTCAAAAATGATTACATAATAGCTTTTTTTTAGTTAGGGCACTCGTTAATGTGTTGTGGATGACTTGAAAGGATAGCGAGCTATAATGGGGGGTTCTCTTTGCACGGCTACTTTTGAGGAGCTAGAGGTCAACGGCCATGCTGGGGATTCTTCCTTTTATATCCGGATCTCCGGAAGGAGTTGAGAATGTGGTAAACGAGGCCACAGACTTTGTGAATGGAGAATAACATTGAATTATAAATGCGACCTCTACGTTTAAGCTGATTTAAGTAATGCATTTATGTGAATGGTAAAAGATCGTCAGTGTACAGTATTACGGTCCGGTTGAGAGGCCTGTCTTTATTAGGGGAGTCCAGATAAGAGAGGATTCAGTGTGCTTTTCCCTTTTTGTTATAGAGCTGGTATAATTTAAACCTTTTCCAATTTGTAAAATGGCGACACTTACCAACCCCAGGGCAGGCGGAAACGCAACGGTTGCAAAGGTTTTGGCCGTTGCATCATTGGCTAGCTAGTTTCAACATAGCTAATTAAGAAAACTACAGACATTAACCTCAAATATGCAACAACAAGAGACGATTGGATCATGACTACGTCTAATTCTTACGCTTAAAATATAGCCATACACAGTCTAAGACAACCAATATTAATGATGAAGTAGAGAGAGAACGGAGTAATAACTGTGATGATACCTTACCTAATATTCGGTAAAGGTATATGTGTGTTCTGACTTGGCGAATCTTTGTAGCAGGTTGTATGGCTTCATCAGTGAGCAGCAGATTCTCACTACCTGAGCTCCCCCCAGTTCCTCATCATCCTCCAGATAGTTTTTCATTCTCCAAGCGACCTTTTGGAAGCAAGAAAGTTGTTATGAGGTCTTTTCAAGCCTCTTGGTTTAAGCAATGGCGTTTCTTTCAAGATGTTTCTTATTGCCACATATGTGTTACTGCATTCAAGCAGAAAAAAATGAGGGAATCTAGATAGTAATTTTACCAAATGTTGAAATTAAAATCAGAAGAAGATCCAAAAGTGAATGGATGATTGTCTTTGTAGATTAAACATTCCTTACTCCCGAGTTCAAGGACAATGTTATGATGGGGCTAGAGTGGTGCTAGATCTGGATGAGATTGCTTCTGTCCTGCGTGGTGGACTGTGTGAGCTGATGCTTTAGCCAGTGTCATTAGTAACTATGAAGTTCTTTTGCAAACATGGGAAGAGGCTTTAGATGTTGTTAAAGATACAGAAATTAAAGCAATAATTAATGGTGTAATGCTCAGATGCAAACTTATGAATTTTTATTTGCCACATTTCTAAGGGGAAATGGTTTTACGTCATTCTGACAATTTAAGTGCAGCTATTCAAAAGAAAACAACTCCTGCTGCTGAAGGACAACAACTTGCAAAGCTAGTCATTACAACACTTCAACGTACACGAAATGCAGAGGCTTATGACCTATTCTGGTCAAAAGTATTGAAGTTTGTGGAATGTACAGGGATTAGTGAACCTCAGTTACCACGCCGGCGAAAAATACCTGCAAGATTAGTGGAAGGTTGAAGTAATCATTATTTTCATCAAACACCAAAATTGTATTTCGGGTTCTGCTCACAGAATTAATGTTTTTGGATCATTCACATAGTTTTATCATATATAATTTTTTTTCAAATTGTTCTCTTTTCTTATGTCTACTTAATTAAATGAAGGAATTTTTAAATAAATAACATTATTGTATTGGGTTATTAAAATGGGGTGGCCATTTTTGGCCTTTGCATCAATTTATTGCTTCAGCCGGGCCTAAATCCTGCTCAGCTCAATGAAGTATTCATGGAATACACATGCCGCCGTCATCGTTGCCATTGTCGGTCACCATCGTTGTTGCTGACACACAAGCGCATGTATAAAACGATGTAGCTCGCTCGGTAGAAATATCCACTATGTTACAGGGAGACAGGAGAATAGTGACTCAACTGCCCACAGTTACCCTGCTGAACCCACAGCAGAACAATCCCACACTAATAACCCAATGTTCTCAGGCTACTAAGCGACAAATAGTATATTAGAAAAGTAACAGTAGTAGTAGTAGTACAAGTAAAAAGGCAGAGAGGATGCTCCACTCTACCCTTTTATAGGCAGAGCAGAGCAGGGCCCCTATGAGACAAACAAAGCAATGTCAACAAAGAGCAGGCTAGAGATGGAGAGTAATAGTGTAAGGGTGAATTAGATATAATAACTGTTAATGAGAGCGAACACAAGAGGTACTAATTAATAGTGTAAACAGTCACACATGCCATGAGCAATTCCAGCCTCTGTTCAGGCATGGCCAGAACATCCTCCCCCACGAAAAGACGAACTAGATTCGGATGTGTCGAGTAGAGGAACTAGCTTGTGTACTGGTCTTCGGTAAACACCTTTTGAAGTCCTGATGACGACAGCTCTGACCAGACCATCTTGTCCAGGAAATATTTCCTGCACAACAGCCAAGGGCCAGTTTCGTTGGAACATCTCTTGGTCCTTGAGTAGAACAAGTTGGCCAGGATATATGTTGTCAGAAGTTTTCGTCCACTTATTTCTCTTTTGTAAAAGTTGAAGATATTCCTTGGACCATCTATCCCAGAAGTCAGCTGATAGTTTCTGGCACAGGTTCCAGCGTTTGCTGGCAGTGATAACCATGTCAGTAGATGTTGGTGCAGGAAGAGCTTGCAGAGATCTGCCCACCAGGAAGTGAGCTGGGGTCAACGCTTCCACTCCGTCATCAGGCATTGTATCCATAGGGCAAAGGGGACGAGAATTCATTGTAGCTTCAATTTCCACAAGGATAGTGATGGCTTCCTCCACTGACAGTATGTATGAACCAACAGTTTTCCGGAGATATGTTTTCACACTTTTCACAGCGGCTTCCCAGATGCCTCCAAAGTGGGGTGCACGTCCAGGGATGAATGACCAATCGACTCTCTTGGTATGGAAGAATTGAGTGAGGGTCTTTGATTCTGCTGTCAGTAGATCATAGAGCTTGGCTAGTTCTCTGTTAGCTCCTACGTAGTTTGAGCCGTTGTCAGAGACCATTTTCTCAGGACATCCTCTCCTGGCACAAAACCTCCTGAAAGCAGCCATGAAAGCTTCAGTTGAAAGCTCCATGACTAATTCAATGTGCACGGCATGTGTTGATAAGCAGATGAAAATACAAACGTATCCTTTCACATGTACGGGTTTCCTCGTGTGTCCTTTCTTTAGAGTGAGAGGTCCGGCAAAGTCTGTGCCTGTCTTAGAGAACGGGGGTGAAGGTTGAACTCTTTCCTTGGGAAGTTGACCCATCAGCTGTTTGGAGGTTCTGGCATACTCCTTCCTGCATGTAACACATCCGTGAGTAATAGCTCTCACCAATCTCCTAGCCCCAGGTATGTAATGAGTGGAGCTCAAGAGTCCCATGAGAAGTGTTGGACCGGCATGGTGATTAGAGATGTGGAGGTGTCTGACTAGGAGGAGTGTGAGGTGAGACTTCTTGTTCAGAATGATGGGATGTTTCTGCTGAAAGTTAAGTCCAGATTTCTGCAGTCTTCCTCCAACTCTGAGGAGTCCATCCTTATCCAGGAATGGGTGTACAGTATGTAAAGAGCTTAATGCAGGTACTGGATGACCGGATGCAAGTAAATCCATATCCTTGTGGTAATATTGGTGTTGCTGCCTCTTCACCAGGAGCGTCTCAGCATGAGTGATTTCCTCCATGGTAAGTGTGGATGAGAACTGCCTTCGCTCCCTAGAGGTCCTGCAGTTGGCTATAAAACGATACATCCACGCATGAGCATGTACACACAAGGTGTAATTTGAGAAGCGAGTAAGGAGGCACTCAATGTGATTTGGTTCTTTCTCTATCACCAGTGCAAATGACTTCAGTTCTGGAAGAGGAGTTGAGAGTGTGTCAGTTCCAGTGAGAGACGGCCAATCAGTTGGTGGGGATCTCAGCCATTCCGGACCATTCCACCAAAGATGATGTTGAAGTAAGTCTCCTATAGAAGTCCCCCTGGAAGCAACATCCGCAGGGTTATGTTGTGAAGGCACATGTCTCCAATGTGAAGGAGAAAGAGCCTCTGTGATCTGGACAACTCTGTTTGCCACATATGTCTTTAGCTTCACTGGCGGTGTTCTAATCCATCCCAGAGCGATAGTTGAATCACTCCAGGCAAACACTGAAGATGATACAATGTTCAATTCACTTTGCACTGTCTGGAGTAGCTTAGAGAGTAGTACTGCTGCTGACAGTTCCAGCTTTGGGATAGTCTGTGGCTTGATGGGAGCTACCTTGGACTTAGCGAGAACAATATGAACAGAAACTTGTGAATCACTGTACATAGCTCTCACATAAACCACAGCAGCTATGGATAACTGCGAAGCATCACAGAATCCGTGAAGCTGAAGCATCTGGATTGTCTTGTCTGCCAGGAAGTAACATCTAGACAACGAATGCTCTGTGATGAATGAAAGTTCTTCCCTCCATAGTTTCCACGTGTTACAGAGATCTTGTGGTAGTGCTTCATCCCATTCAAGTCCCATCTGCCAGATCCTTTGCAGAAGGATCTTGAGTGAAATAGTGGCTGGAGTATACCATCCAAGCACGTCAAAAGTTCGAGCCACATCAGAAAGCACTTGTCATTTGGTAGGAATGTCAGTCTTGCAGAGTTGGGGAGTGGCTACATGAAGCGTGTCAGTGGCAGTCCTCCAGTGTATTCCCAATGTCTTGTGGCATTCTGCAGGAGGCTGGATGACTTGGACTTCCTCTGTCTCCAGTAGATTTGGAGGAATAGAGTTCCTCAGGTCAGAGGAATTAGTTCTCCATTTCCTGAGTGTCATTCTGGCAAGTGAGAGAAGCTCTGTCAGTGAACTTCTCAAGTGAGATGCCTCTTCCACAGTCTCTGCGCCAGAGAGGAAGTCGTCAACATAGAAAGATGACAAGATAGCTTTAGAAGCTGCAGGATACTGCTCTTGATAGTCCTCAGCAAGCTGGCGCAGAACCTGGGTGGCTAAGAATGGTGAACAGTTCACTCCAAATGTCAACCTAACCATCCTCCACTGTTGCAGGTCTCCTGTGTTATTCTCCATGAGAAAACGGTGTAAGTCCTTGTCCTGAGGGTGTAATGCGACCTCTCTGAACATCTTTGAAATGTCAGCAGTGAGACCCACTTTGTGTAGACGAAATCTGAGGAGCACATTGATAAGTGGTGGATAGGAAATTGGCCCAGGAATCAGGATGTCATTGAGAGAGTGGCCAGTGGATGAAGCAGCAGAGGCATCGAAAACCACCCGGAGTTTGGTCGTGGTGCTGCTCTCCTTGAACACACCATGCATGGGAAGAAAGTAAACGTCTTCAGTGGGATGGTTCAATTCCGACAGAGGGACTAATTCAGCATGCCCAAGGCTCGCATACTCGAGGACAGCCTCTGAGAAGTCTTCCCATTTCCCCTTCCTCAGTAGTGAGTGCTTGTTAGACCGGTACCTCTGAACAGCTTGTCGGTAGGAGTCTCCCAGCTTTATGTCTGTGTCTCTCCTAGGGAGCTTCACCATGTATCGACCATCTTGTTGTCTGCTGTGTGTAGACTTGAAGTGTGCCATTGCTCCTTGGTCTTCTGGAGTGAGGAGAGTAGATTTGGGAGGTTCCTCGGATTCCCAAAATGCCTTCAGGAGTGTGTCAGTAGTGGTAGGAGCAACATGATAACACACATGAGTAGTGACTGCTTGTGTTGAATTGTTACAGCAACCACCGACTACCCAACCAAGAGTAGTGTTAATGGCATACAAGTCATTGATGTTGGACCTTACAACTCCATCCTTGAGGATGCTCTTGATGACATCCTGGCCAAGGAGTATATCAATTCCACCAGGAGTTTGGAAGTTAGGGTCGGAGAGTGTGATGGATTCAGTAAAAGAAGTGTCAACGTCCTTCAGGTTGGTTGTAAGTTTGTCCCCAACAATGGATCGAATTACAGCAGCTCTCATGGAGATGGGTTGTGTAGTTGGGTCATGTAGGGATTTGAGAGTGATGAGAGCTTCAGCTTTAATAGTTCCTGCAGGGGTTGATCCGACACCAGAAAGATCAGTACTTGTTGGGGTAGTTTGGAGTTTGAGGGATTTGACTATCTTCTCTGTAATGAGAGAGATGGTAGAGCCAGTGTCTATTATGCCTCGTACCACACAAGATCGTCCTCCCTGCTCCACAAGAACTTTACAGACCCAGAGAATGGCTGTAGGTCTGGGCACTGGAAGTGCTAATGTAATTTCCGGCTGTGAGTTTGATGAGGTAGGTGAAGTGTTGGAACCACTAGAAGTGGTATGTTTGTTGCCTTCCACATGCAGCATTGAATGATGCTTCCCTGAGCAGGTTTTGCAAGTCTTCTTGCTGTGGCACTGCTTGGCTGTATGTCCTGGTCCAAGGCAATTGAAACAGTGATTGGTAGAGGACATATGCTTTCTTCGATCTGCAGCCTCCATCTCTTTAAACTTGTTGCAATAATAGAGGGCGTGTTCCTTCTCATTGCATAGGCCACAAGTAGGGGTAGAGTTGGCAACAAGTGCATAGTGAGGTTTGGGTTTGTCTCCTTTTGCAGTCATCTTAGAGGAAGAGTTTTTCCAAGTGTTGTTTGGTAATGGTTTGAAGTGGGAAGGTTTAGAATCAACAGACTTGCTGGTCAGGATTCTGTTCCTAGTATCCATGAATTCCACCATCTTCTCGGCATGTGGTACCTTGTCGGCAGTCACCAAAAAGCGATACCATTCCTGGGAGAGCGTATTGTCCATCATGGCCTCAAAAAATGCTGTGGCCAGTTGAGATGCAGAGCCATCACCGAACTTGTCAATGATGTTAAGGTATTTGGTTAGTAACTCTGAGCAGGTGGCGGTGCCCTTATCAGTGTCTCTAAACTCGGGGAGCTTCGTCAGCTTCACAGCCATGTCAGTGAAGACTCTTCGGGGTTGGTCAAACCTGGTCTTGAGTCTTCCCTCCACAAACTCAAATGAATTACCATTTCGTAGAGCATCCTGAATCATGCTGACTGCTGCTGGCTCCTTGATACATTCCAGCAGGAAGGTCAGCTGCTCATCATTGGAGAGTCCCGGCATTTTTCCCAAGTAGTCCTTGAATCATCTCCAAAAGGATCGCCAGTCAGACAGGTCTCCAGAGTAGATGGGCAAAGGTAGAGTTCTTGCTTTCACACCTTGTCTGATGGACGTAGCAGGATCTGCAGTAGTGCTAGCAGTGGCGGCAGTAGAAGGTGATGATGAGGAGGTAGGTGTGCCAGCACATTTGATATTATTGACTCTTATCCTCATAGTCTTGAGGAGGTCTTTGATTCTTGCAGATGATGCTAGCTTCCTGGGTCTGGTCAGTTCAATATAAGTGTCAAGTTGTTTTTCAAGAGTGTGAACATCTCTGTCCACAGTGTGGCATAACTGATCACCCTTCAAGGATTCCCAATAGCTCAGAGACTCCTGGAGGTCTTCTTCAGCTGCATGGGCAGAAATTACAGATTTCAGGTGTTGTACACGATCCCTGGTGGTGTCCAGTACTAATAGAAACTCAGACTGGGAAATTTCAATTTCCTCTGAAGGCTCTGGAATGTCCTTATAGGCCTGGTCATAAGTGTCTTCAGCCTCAGTCAGCCTGGTCAGAAGTCTGTCTAAGGTTGACTCCTGAAGCATCTCAGGTCCCAAGGGTTCTTGTTTTTCCAGTTGAGTGATGACACGAGTGACCTTTCCCTTGGCTGATGCCATTATCTTTTTGTGATCCATGTTAGTCAGAGTAGGAGTGAAACAGTGATGATGAGTAAACTGGTAAACAGACAGTAGTCAGTCCAGCAGTAAATGAAGAACGTACGTGAGTAATAGAGTAGAAATAGTTCGTAGACAGTACGTAATCCGGCTCGAAGGACCAATGTATAAAACGATGTAGCTCGCTCGGTAGAAATATCCACTATGTTACAGGGAGACAGGAGAATAGTGACTCAACTGCCCACAGTTACCCTGCTGAACCCACAGCAGAACAATCCCACACTAATAACCCAATGTTCTCAGGCTACTAAGCGACAAATAGTATATTAGAAAAGTAACAGTAGTAGTAGTAGTACAAGTAAAAAGGCAGAGAGGATGCTCCACTCTACCCTTTTATAGGCAGAGCAGAGCAGGGCCCCTATGAGACAAACAAAGCAATGTCAACAAAGAGCAGGCTAGAGATGGAGAGTAATAGTGTAAGGGTGAATTAGATATAATAACTGTTAATGAGAGCGAACACAAGAGGTACTAATTAATAGTGTAAACAGTCACACATGCCATGAGCAATTCCAGCCTCTGTTCAGGCATGGCCAGAACAGCGCATTATATGATCACAAGGATGACATGAAATTGTGGTAGCCACACTGCAGCTGAATTTGTAGGATGGTAACAAGCATTCCAGAACCACAGAGAAGTGAACCTGTAAGTAAGAGGAATAACGGACAGCTAAAGCATAAATGATGGCACATAGAATCTATAGTTGATGACAAGTTGTGGGGCCACTCCCACGTAGCCGTGAAGTTCAGAACTGAGAGAGCATTGTAACTACTGGAACATGAACTCATGCATATTTGTGTTGTGGTTGTGATGTGAACTATGTATTCATTAATTGATGTTTATTGTTCATCGTACCAGTACTGTAGTTGTGTCCATCCAATTTATGTCTATAAAAGTTCTGAGTCACTCATAACCTTTTGGAGTCCTTTATCATGTCAGTCTGCAATAAGAATTTTAACTCAAAGATATCTGTGCAGAGTGGCTACCTGGAGTTCTCCCTGGTGGTAGCGTCTACAGAAATACCCAAGTAGGCCCCTATTCTACACAACTTGAGTTGTGGACCCACACAAGTCAAAGTTGTGTTTGTTTGTAAGCAGCGAATGGGCTATGTTTCTAAACATATAGGGATTGAAAGAAAATCAGAGTGGACAAATAGCCCCAGTGTCACAGCTTGATCTCACAGCTTCTTCTTGTTAAATAGCCCCAGATATTAACAAAGTACTGAGCTTAAAACATACCAGAATGTCAAGTAGAAGGCTACAAACAAAGTCATTAAACTGACAACTGATTTTTGTTTTCTGGTGTCTCAGGTACTTCTCACGTCGTTGACCTGGCCTATGACCTGAGCACTTGTCTAAATCCTACACATCCTTTTCAAACTACATGTAATGTGGAAAGGATGTGTATTTATGTGTTAAACTTTTATATTAAGTTTTGAAACAACACTTTCCTGCCTGCTCAAAGTGAAATTTGTTGACCACTTTGACACGAACTTTGGAGTGGTGTGAATCCCGCAAGCATATAGAAGTTGTTTTACCCCCGCATCAACTCAACCCATGTATACTAAACTCAGTCTCACTTGTGCTTCCAGTCATAGGAGTTATATTTGGGACAAGTCATATTATATAAACACTAGTGTCTAGTAATGTGCTTCAGCATAAATGGCAAGCGAGCTGGTTTGACTCAAATTCCAATTTGAATGCTAGCTGCTTGTAATATTTTTTTGTTAGTTAAATGTTTTTGTTTAATTTATTTGTGCTATTCTATAGCATCACACAACACTTTTATACACATTCACACCAATTCACTGGATATATCAGTACAATACTTACAATGTATCCTCTTCGCGACCTGGCTATTGGACAATTGATTTTCAATAGGTCAGCAATCAAATTTCCTGGGATGATACGGGTAAGGATAGATAAACCAAAGGATACTTAAGCTAACCGCTTTACGCTCTGTTGAAAATGCTCTATTGTCTAGTAGATGAAGTATCTTATTGTATTCTCTTAGTGACTTGACTATTGGAAAATGGGTTTTCAAGTAAGAACGAATCTGTTATTTCCACAAGGTGTATTCCTATGACAAACTGCTCATTAACCAAGGAAACTTACCACTGCCATTAATAGATAGAAAATGAACTCCGCTAAGTTTGTAAGACCTAACTGTGAACATCTGTCCTCTTCTGTCTCTGTAGCTCTTTGTCTTTATTTTTCTGGCATTATTTCTAAGTCTTTTCTCCTAAATTTATTGTGCCCACGCTAATTTAGCATAATGTATATATATATATTATATATATATATACCAAAATCTCAATTGAGACTTGTTATTGAGGGTCTCGCTTCACTCGTGAAACTAGTTATGAGGAAATGGTATATTCCGAATATATTATAGATGTTCCCATGCTGTTCAAATATTTTTTATATTGTCTTGTAAGACAATGTATGAGTGAGGGAAAGTTGAATATTAATAGGAAAAGTTAATAAAAAACAACAACTCTGTCATAAGTGAAGACTAGCAGTGATTAGATGCCTGTTTATTGCCACTGTGATCTTATATAGTTGATTTCACTAAGTGCATTGTAACTACACATCATATTGGTTGAAAATATTTGTGTACATTTTTAGCTATAGGCAATGACTTCACTGTTACTGAAGCTCCAACTGGATCAGGTAGAGTTATTAATTCAGGATCAACTTTTACAACTCTGAGTGTTCAACATATCCCTGATAATGTGGCTCAAGAGAAGGATGAGCAATACAACATTTCTTTAACCAATTCATTAGGTCTTCAGGACTACACATTTCAAGACACTACAGTAACTGTGGTGGATACAGACAGTAAGTAAAGTTCAGTTGTACTAGTATGTATGTATATATTATAAAAAACAACAACAACGTTTCATAATGTTGAAAACATTTTTAGGGTTGCTCTAAAAATTGAAACAAGGAATTTTTAAAGCCAAATTCGAAAGTTTAGCATTACAAAGCTTGGCCAAATTGAGAATGGTGATTGTACACCCCTAAAAAATAAAAAAATCAATAAAAAAAAACATTAAAAAAATGTAATTTTTTTTAGGATTTCTCAATAAAGTTGGGGATCAAGAAAGACAAAAGTCAAATCAACTTTCACAACTTTTAAAGTTGACAAATGGCAAGGCAGTGATTTAGGGGTATAGAATCACCATTCTTAATTTGGGCAAGTTTGTAATGCTCATCTTTCGAATTATCACTTTGGATCTAAAATTCCTCGTTTCCATACTTGTTAGAGCAACGCTAAATTTTCAACATTTATGAAATGTTTTTTACAACTATTATATTATATATATATATATATATATATAAGAGTGTGGTAGCATTCCCTATTTAGGGTTGATCCC
>WLWD01004566.1_pt1 | contig 35630 bp, 15 predicted proteins | sample 6712731 | NCBI WGS metagenome assembly WLWD01 (sample SAMN12718690, study PRJNA576275) | sponge metagenome | isolation source: marine sponge | host: Mycale hentscheli | place: New Zealand: South Island, Marlborough, Capsize Point | collected 2014-11-01 | reverse complement strand
TTGGTTGTTCTACATTGTCAAATACCCAATTGATTGGCTCAGCACAAGAATATTTGTACGTTGATATTGTTCATTCTGCCTAGGTATAAGGCTATTGATCTTGCTTCTGGATGAAATATACTCACCATTGGATTAATTGAAACTTCAAAACAAGTGCTTCTTGCCATATCCTCTATAACTCATTACTATTTAACCACAGTGGGCTGTGTCTAACCACAGGTTATGGCTGAGGCTAATGTGAGTGCTCTCCGAAGAAGGAGAGCACAGATATTATAGGCATTCATTTGTTAGCATTTATGCAGTATACAATTGATTATACTGATTACTGGTGCAACTGCCTCCAATTTGTATCTATTCTCACTAAAGGGGACATTATCCCACACAGCTGTGCCACAAAACTTGCTCCTTCAACAACAGAAGTTTATTTACAGTGAAGATGAAAGATAGTGAGCTACAAATTGCAGCAACATCACAGGACACAGGCTGTCTCATTGTTAGTCTCACAGAAGAGAGGCTACTCCATTATCAGACCACATTCCATACAGAAACACTTACAAACCACTTTTGAGGTTGCAAAAATACCCCATTATAACCCCAGCTCTTTCTTCACCAGAGCCCTCTCTCTATTATTTATGTCCTTATCCAATACAGATAAAGCCAATCTTCAACTAAACTTATTTTAGAAGGACAGTACAACTCAGTAAAGTTTGTACTCAAATTAATTTCTTGAACTATTTTTCTGTAACTTACTATTTGAGATACTCCAGCAGTAAAATGCTAAAAGAAAACACCTTAAACTTGTGCAGAGAAATAGGCCCTATATTTTGTTAAGTTGATGTACAGGCGAATTCTGCGGCGGCGCTGAACTGAAACAAGCTTTTAAGCGAAGAGAAAGCTGAGGTTGACTATAACCCGAGCTGGAACCTTAATCTGGGGGTGGGGCTACTAGTATTGGACTGTCTTGCAGACTTTGGCAGCGAGTGGCACAGTTGGCCAAATTCAAAATAAAGTGCTGGTGACTAAAAGTTATTTTTTTGGTGGTATGGAAATAACCCTAAAAAGCTTACAAATCTACCATTGTCATTAACTATCTCTTCTCATTCTGTAAAAGGGCGTGGCAGTACTTTTAAAGTGCTAATAATAATTTCCACATAGAATTGAGTGAAGAAAGCAACCAAAATCACTGCCACAAACCTGACATTGTACACTTCCAACAAGATATTGTCAGACAAGAGAGGTGATGGATCAATATACACTATCACTATCAGACAAGAGAGGTGATGGATCAATATACAGTGCCAACATGACACTATCAGACAAGAGAGGTGATGGATCAATATACACTGCCAACATGACACTATCAGACAAGAGAGGTGATGGATCAATATACACTGCCAACATGACACTATCAGACAAGAGAGGTGACAGATCATTGTACATTACCAACTGGATACTGTCACAAGATAGGTGGTGAACATTTTGCTGGAGTAGTTAGTGCAGTAGACAGATATTCAAACAAGCCATACTTGCTAAACCTAGCTTTGAAAGGGTAGCTGACATTGGAATTTCTATTTGTGGTTGAGGAGGGCCATTCACAGTAATTAGCTGATGGTAATTAATTGCCGCAATAGTGTAGCAAAAGAAATCTGGTGTGGCCATGTTCCCTGACCCTTTGTACAAGTAGCGGTTCAATAAAGTACCGATAAGTGCCATACAATAATACAGGGCAGCAGTTGGTAAAGGGTCTGGCTACACCAGACTACCAGTGACAATACTGGTAACTAATATCAAACTATTTGACAATCACATACTATGTTTTTGTATAACACTGTGTTAAGCATTTTTAATGAAAATATATTTAAATGTAACAGTAGAAATAAATTAACATTGTGTAAATTTGAAATATGGGATGTTGTACAAAAAATGTAAAGTGCAATACAATGAGTGTTTTGAAATGTATGTCCATGTGGCTTTGTCAGATTTCATTCCACAATTCTATTACACAAACAATACGATAATTCAAATACTACAATAATAACAATATACTCACTGGAGCTGTTGCTGTATTTTATCTGCCACATAATTACATTCTCCTGTTTGGAACAGTACAGTAACAAACTCCTTGAGAGCTGAGGGTCTCGATGAAATAACTCTACGAACGTTATCCAAAAGAGTTCTCACTCTATCTTCGTCAGTCAGGTCTTTACGCTCACGAAGTTGGTCATAGGTATTTCGTGATATGAGTTCATTGCTGTAGCAGTAATCAGCTACTGTCATAACACAAGGCGTCACTGAGTGGACCAAGTCAGGATACACTCTCTGAAATAACGTCAAGTAATTTTTACCTAGAAAAAAAAAAGCAAAGTAATAATAACCAGCTGCATTGCACAATAAATGATAATTAAATACTCAATTTACTTGTGGCAACCTCCAGCCCAGGGTATTGCTTCTCGTACTTCTGAAAAAAGAAATAGAAGTAACTATGGCATGAAACTACAGTAGTATTTCTACATACCTGTCCATACCAAATGAGGTGTCTATTGTTAAGTACCACTGCTTGTGGATTGTCTGGATTGAAGAGACATGTCATAACCTCAGGAGTAATATCTGCTCCATCAACTACCCCAAAATGATTTTCTCCTTCATGTGAACGACAGTCAAAGGCAAACTGGTAGTCCATGGAGCTGTTGTAGTTCATTCTGGAACTAGCCTTCTTTAGAGTGTCCTCTATTTCTTGTTTTAAAGCAGTACATTCGTGGTGAATGGAGTCTTGGAATGTAGGATCACACGAAACTACGACTTCAAAATATTTACATCGAGATATAAATGTTACTCGAATTTTTCTCATTCCGTACAAAAAGTGCACCATGTTTTTCTTGACACCTTGTCTAATAAAATTGAAGGACTTGTTGGATATAAGAGAAGTCATTGCTGCAGGAAAGAGTCCCATAGGAGTAAACCCACTACTGAAGTATATCAAGAGAGGCTCCACCAAACATGACCTACAGGATTCTTTGTGGAATTGGTCAAGTTCCTTTGCAGTAGTGTTTTCTAACACGCAAGGCATGATGTATTCTTTCTCTTCTTCTAACACTGAGTTAGTATCAGTAGATTTGACTGACACAATCTCAGCTATCAAATGAAGATATGCAAGCAAAGCTACCAGTTGCTCTGGTGGAATCAGATCTCCAGAAATGTCAGCCGTAGCTTTCATCAAAACTTTCATGGTGAATCGACCGGTCTTCCTGAATCTCTCGGATTTGGCCTGACCTACTCTATCAAAGCACATGGCTTTAAGAATGACACCAGTGATACTGTCATACACTACCTGGATGTCTATGATGACCAGGTCCTCCAAACCAGGCACACTGGGGAAGTACATCAGAACACCAGCATGGTGGTGAAGAAACCACAGAGCTGCTCTGGTCTCGTAGGGTGTCATATTGAAGGCATAGGACAAGGCCAAGCAGGTCTCCAGGCTGGCTGTCCTCACTTCTCTCATGCGAAGACACAAGCTAAACAGAAGCCACACAGCTGGAATTTTCAGCTTTTTAAAGTGATTCTCCATGGCATTCTCCAGTAGCTGATGCAAGTGGTGGATCTCTTCTACTCCACCTCCCATGTTGTCCAAAGAAACAACAAGCTTGTCTTTGGAGCAGAACTGAACTATGCCTTTTTTGTAGGAGTCAGTGTCTCGAATCACTTTTTGAAGCTGTGAGTCGACTGTAGCGATGACTTCCTCAGAAACCTTGTCTTTGTGAGTGCCCACTATAAACACTACTGACTTGGAGGACTCCAGTATCTCACCAATGGCTGAGTTGTCTGTTCCAGGTAGAGGTTGAAGGTGGGTGGAGGAACTGAAACAAGATATACTGGCCAGAGTGCGCAAAAGCATCTCTTGCAGAGTAAACTCTGATTTCTCTGGTGCAGTTGTCTCTCCTGAAGCTCTCTGATAAAAGACACGATACTCCTCATCTAGTTGGAACTTGTAGCTAAAGAACAGCAAGTAGAGGCCAGGTCCTATGGTGAGTGCTGGTAGCATGTCCATCAGCTCAGGCTGACCTCCGGTGTCCTCCATTCTCAAAAAAGCTGTAAAAGAGTGCTTCACATTATCTGCAAAGTGTGGTTGTTTGGACACTGTCTCGAATATGGCAGCTATTTCAGAATAATCTGGTGATCTGGTTCTATGTTTGGTCAATAATTTTAGTTTTGCCAGCATTTTATGAATTAAGTTAGGCTGTGGCTTTTGAACAGGGCGTGATTGCTTGGTGTTTCTAATGTGTTGTTTGTTAACCTGATGAGACTGCCCTGTATTGCTAGCTTGACTGACCTCTGCCCTGGTGTCACTACCTCCATGGGAATCAGCAGTAGCTTCAGAAGTTGATTCAGTCACCAAACTATCTTTGAGAGTGTGAAAGAGTAGAGATGCTTCCTCAATGAGATTCTTTACAATGGTCCAGTTTGTGGTTCTTTCTGCTGTAGTTGGATCAGACTTGCCTTGGACAAACATATTGGAGCAACACTGTACTGCGCCTGTGCTGCCATGAATCTGCTCCTCTTCTTTAGCTGACAGAAGATCTATGATCTCTTTCTTTATTCTCCTGAGAGTTGTACTCTTGCCTTGTCTTGGAGGACCAAGGGACATAAACTTTAAAGACAGAAGCTCCAGCACTTCCTTGGAAACAATGTAGTGTTTATATGCATCTTCATACTTGAAAGCTATTGAACATAGAATAAATTAAGCATTACAGCTAAAGTGTTGCAAATAAAGTAATAATTACAGTTATTGCAGCCTCATTGGTTATACTGTGCAAGTAACCCACACACTACACCAGTATATAGAAGGCTCCTGCAATACAGAGTGTGGGCAGCTGGTTTTATAGCCCAGAGCTAAAGCCTGTAGATGCAGCTTCCAGTAGAAGCAGCTGCACTCTAGCACTTGAAATTTTGGCAAAGACAATCAATTACCTTACTTATTATAATAACATAATTAATATAATAAATATTTAGTTTTAACATAATTAACACAATAATAAATAATAATATTCTAGTTATTATTATAGTACAAGTTTTTAATACCTAACTTTAGTTTCCCATATAATCTATCAATGGGACATTTTAAAGAGAAGCCAATTTCACTGAAGGCAAGATGGCTTTCTAGAGATGCTGCTATTTACTTACACTAACCTGACAGAGTTCCTTTATATACTACATCCTTAGTAGCAACCAGCAACTGTCCAGTAGACAAGACTGCAGTAGCTATATATCCACCATAATCCTTCAGTGCTGGTCTATCTCCCTCACTAGTAGTGTCAATCCACTCCTCTGTCATGTTGGAGTAACTGCTAATGATAGAATAGTTATCGATGCCGATTAGATTCGATACATAGGAGACGATAGCTAAGATACCAGCAAGTGTGGTTACTGTCCTCCATATTGTTTGTCTTCTTGTCCTGCCATTACTAGCAGATGCTATGAGAGACTCTAGACTGCATATAAATAGAATCCTCTCCTTGAGATATCCTCCTGTGAAGTAGAAGTTGCCTTCATGGAATGTTGATCGCATGTCCCAGCATGAAGAAGGAAGTGAGTCTGCAGTCGTCCAATGGTCGTTGAGTAGAACTTCCACTACGTCCAACAACTCGTTATGTGAGCCATTCCCACCAGCCACGACCAGGACCTCTTGTGATCCTCCACTAACTGATGATGGCCTGGAACGATAAGTAGGCATGGCACGTAGCGATGGCTTCCAGTCTCGACCAGTAGTACTAGTCAACAGAGAGTTAGTGAGTTCATCAGTGGAGGGATGACGTCCACCAACCAATACAAACTTAGACTGGTAGGTAGTTAGGGACGAGCCTCCATATGGTGCACGAGTAGTAGTCCATGAGTGAAGGTCAGTAGAGATGTGAAGTGTGTGATAATCATCATCCATAATTATGACTTTATTCTTTAGTACTGCACATTGTACAGGATAGATATACTTACTCCATGTATGGCAGTGCTCCCAGTGAAGTGAGACTGGAGGATGGAGATCTCTCTAAATACAAATAAACAAATAAATATATAATTAAATTGATATACAAACAAACAAACAGCACTAAGTGCTATTTAAACGAGACTTTAACATGCAAACACACAAACAAACTTATATAAGACTACATTTAAAACAAACACACAAACAAATTTCTTCCTATATCAGCAGTGAATACTTTTTAAACATTATGCACAACTATAAATAAATAAATAAAAATACATATAAAAGCTAATAAACAACAATACTATAATTAAAACCATGTAAACAAACACACAAACATACAATTTTACTCATTATAAATTTACAGAAATGTAAACACATTATAACAACAGCAACTCTATGACATGCTAACACACAAACATACAATTTCTAACACAATGATTAATTACAATACAATAATATTTTAATAAATGAAATAGTAAAAAAGCTGAGAAATGGACAAATAAACAAACACACAAACATACAACTATTACAGTGCATAAATTTATGCACACAAACACACAATAATGACATGATATTCCAAACACACAAACACATAATAAGAGAATGAGCTGTTTCTTCCTGCGCTAAAATAATGTACAGTAGGCACCAGAAAAAATACGTTCTCAATTCTGTTGTGTGTAATGTTTTTTTTTTGCACAGAAAGGAACTATAGTAGAAAAAACAAAAACAAAACAAAACGATATGGTAGTTGATAAAATATAGTTTTTCGGTTCGACTATGTTAATGTTTTAATATTCACTGTTTACAAAATGCATCACTTCTAGGAATGTAAAAAAATGATGTTATTTTAAATGTTGGGGCCATCATTGGCTTAGATATTCTCACTACTAGAGACCCAACTGTAGCTGGTAGAAAGACTAAGAAGTAGGGACCTGTCAGAGCAGCAAGTTCAGCGAAAATCCAGTCAGTCTGCTTAATCTTAATCGAAGCAAGTCAGTTTTTTTCATTGTGCAAGCTGTTTAGCATGACCCCTATAGCATTTAGAGGGTAGTACAAGGCCTTAGCTTGCTGATATAGCTGTGGATGAGATTCTAGCTTTTAGCAGTAAATCAACAGAAACGAAAACGTGACTGTTAAAATCTTTCATGTAATGGTACCAACTGTTTAGTCAAAATGCAATGAAAAAAATTGTAAAAAAAAAGCTTTTTCTTTTCGAAAGACACCTGCTATTGTTTATAAAAATGCTAACACATGAACATTACATTAAAAATGACAAAAAACATAATCTTCTAATAAAAGTGCACAAACATACAAATATATCCCAAATACAAAATTCGATACACATTGTAAGAAACAAAACAATAACAAGCACAACAACAATAACAACAACAAAATAATCAGAAAAATAACATTACGACAAATATACGTTGTGCTTATGTGTTATAAACACACAACTTACTATATTTCTGGAACAAACTAGACTTCAAATAGAACAAACTAGACTTCAAATGACTAGAGTAAAATAGTTACAAACTATAGCAAAAAATAGAGGGATAGTCTTGTCTAACTATCCTCAAAAACACACTAGCAACTAAAAAAAGAGAGGGAAAGTCATGTCTGAGCATGCTCATAAAAGAACCTGGTGTTTATTTTCAAGAGCATGCTCAGGAACATGACTTTTACCCTCTCTTTTTTCCAGTTGCCAGTGCATTTGTTGTGAGCATGCTCAGACATTAGTTTCCCTCTCTTTTCCAGTTGTTAGTATTTTTATGAGCATGCTCAGACACAAATTTCCCTCTGTTTTTCCAGTTGCTGATGCCTTTTATCGAATGCTCAGACTTTAATTTCTCTCTTTCTTTTATTTGAGTTGTTGGAAAAATTATGCTTGCAATTATGCTAAGCACTTGGCATGTGTGTAGGTAGAAGTGTTTTCCCATCTTTCAACCCTTCCTTTTGTAAAAGTTAGCTATTTATACAAACAGTGGGATAGTGAAAAAGACTATATCTAATAAACAAACACTTGATCTAGTAATCAGCTAGGGGTTAGCTATGTGCTCACCTCATCCTCAGTAGGAACTTGCTGCTGGCTTTCCGCCATAACTGGCTTACAGACTAGATCTACTGTTTTCCAAAATTGGGCGTTCCAACATTCTCTGTTTATCTCTGACCCACCACACCCAAAATGCTGACTATAAAGTAGATTCATAAGATATTGCGTTATTGGAAGAATCACGCGACTAGAATTAATATAACGACCTGCAGAAAAGGCTAACCTTCACCTTTGACCTCAATCTCTATCATAGATAAGAAGCGCACTGACCATCGGTGGGTCGGCCGCAAGACTAACCAGCTCGCACAGGTGCGCCTAGGGACAGGAACGTAGCATATAACCTTTGACCTTTCGCACGCGCGTTTAAATGCTTTGAATCACAGTACGTGCGCAATGGTTGCACGTGTGGCTTCTGTTCTTTGTGCTTACTACGCTTGCGCCTGCTAGCTAATCCACCATGAATCGGTCTCCATCCAGCGAAGGGATTTATGAAGAGCTGTCACCTTTGCCTCCTGGGTTTGCAAATAAGCGTAACTGCTGCTATGCAAACTGCATATTTCAATGTTTGATGAACATTACCCCTATATTATGTGAGCTATGCAGATGCTTAGAAGCTGCGCATACATCCTGCACAGAATGTATGCAAGGTAATTGTTACAGAGCTATTTTATATAGCTTTATAATAATTGCACTTGATAAACTTACTTTTACTGTACTGTATGCCATCCATCCTTTATTATTTTTTTTTTTTTACACACTCCATCCATCTTGGAACATTTCCTTACACATCAATACACAACTTATATTAGAAGTCTTTTGTAGAACTTATACAATCCAATATGAACAATAGCTACAAAAATAATAAAGCACAAAAGTTGTAGCTCGTATATGCATGAATAATTGATATTTAGAAAATTGATTAAAGTTAATTATAAATTGCTCGTTTTATACACATACATAATGTTGCATCTAGAAAAAGGGAAACTAAAGTAAAGCTGGTGAAATCAATTAAAATAATAAAACATTTTTATTATGTAGGACTTGGATGTCTTGTACGTGAAGTTCAAGCCATACGGAACTGTTACATGTACAGTAATCGCTGCAAGACTCTTGATTTGGCACATCTTTTGAAAAATCTGGGAGGTAGACAAGAATAGAATGATTAATTATGTGAATATCACCATGCATTTTGTTTATATTATAGCAAAAATTTGGCCATCAATGTGTTATGGGAATCAAGAGGATGCAAATGAATTTTACATGGGACTTATGAAGAATTTAATTCAAAGGCTACCAAAAAAGTGCAGGAACACTATAGTGATAAGTTATAGCTAAATAAATTTCATTTATTCAGGCTAATTATCTGAAAGCCTCTATTGATTACCTAGTACAAAAATATAATATCTTAAGTTGTCTTTAATGTAATTATATCTAGGGGCATAAATGAAAGATGTTTTCAATACTATACTCTAACATGATTGATACTGTACATGGATGAGTGGAAGTGCATGGTATTAAAATCTATTTGTTATATTTTGAAATTCAAGATTACATGCCCATACATAGGGATGGTTTGGTAGGTTCAGCAGAACCCCCCTTTTCAATTAATTATCACATCATTTTGTGAATTGATTTAGAACTGTTGCTATATGTATCTCCACATAGGCACACATATGTGACCGGTTTTGGGAAAATCGGCCTAAACGCGGCAAACAATTTTTTTCAGTATCCCCGGGTAAAGCCTTATGGGTCGATTTTTTTCAAAAAATTTTTTATGGCAGAAATGGATAGACACCAGTTAGCTCTAGCTTATGACGCAGTTGTAAGCTCTGGCGTGCTCTAGAACTCACACTAGGAAGCTAGAAACACTAGCCGGTTGGACTCGTGTACGGAGAGTTGCTAAGAAATTATTGGCGGGCTTTTCACTAACAGCCGGGAAAAAACTGTAGCTAACTAATTCACTTACTATTCTACATAATACACGTACTCACGCAATTCTCGTCATCATAGTTTCTTAAGGTGCCCTGCATTAAGCCTTTTAGACTTCTTTCAATCCGCCTGTAACCGGTTTATTCCATAGTGTCCCGGAGACACGCAGTAATAGTATACGGACACAAGGCACGCCCCCTTACCTTAGCAACGCCTTTACCCGGCATTTTTCGAAATCAGCAATAATAAGTTTAGCAAAAATACTGAAGTGTTGTAGTGCGTAGGGCGAAGACGGCTTGTGCTACAGTTTCCAAATTAGGAGGACGGCATCCCAAGGCCCCGTGCAGCCTACTGGTACAATAAATTAGAAAACTTTAGATGCCACGTTTAGGCCGATTTTCCTAAAACCGGTCACATATGAAACCCCTTCTAAAAATCCTGCACCACTGTTATTATAATGCTTGTTGTTTGCCGACTGAATGTGGAGTGGTGTGACCGATTGGTATCATGGCTTTAGGCTAAAAGGAACGCACAAGTTTGATTGAACAGTTTTTTTATTCACCTCTTAGGAGGTAGGTACAAAATATATATTCACCACGAATTGAGTACAATCTGATTAGACAGTTTGAGCATACCGTGGTACAAACATAATTAAGCATGTAATTATTATTTATTACAGTTACAAAGAGAAGTTTTTGTCAGCATTGTGCATGGAACGTACTGAATCAGGTATGTAATAATGATCTCTCAGGATTGTGTATAAATTCACACATATGTAATTGTTTACAGTGACTTGTACTGAATGTAACTCAATCTGCTTCTGTAACTCTTCTACTGAGCCTGTGTTATTTCTCATGTTACCAGTAAGCATTTCCAATTAAAAATGTTAAGCAATTGAAAGTGAAATTTATACAGTCGTCTACTAAATTAATATCTGTGCAAGAGCTCCTTGATAAGCATTTTGAGGCTGAGCAGGAATGTAGTTTATGTACCAGGTATGTAAAATTGAATAATACACTCTAATGATTTATACAAAAACAAATGTTACAACTTTAGATGTAACAAGAATACCACGAAGAAGAGAGATACTGTTTTGAACAACCCACCACACTTATTATGTTTATGCATAGCAAAGGATAACATTACGTAAGATTTTATCCTTGTTAAAATAACTGTTAACATTTATGTTATATGTAGATCTACCAGCACACTTCAACTGCAGGTATCTAATAAAGTGACTTTTGATGCTCAATATTATTATATATATATATATATATTATAATTAATAGTACGGTGCATACTGAGCTACCCATTCAAAAATGTATGGGAAAAATCGTTGTTCAATTGAAATCGCATGGGGAAAGTGAAATAGCATGTAACTAATTGAAGTACCTCAGTAACTAAGTGGAAACTAAGTGAAATACCTCGGTAGCTAAGTGAAATAATACAGGTAAGTGCATGCGCACACGTAGAGCATTAATCTTGGAAACGTACAGTTCGGGTAGTTGCTAGTTGGGGACAATGTCATTCTTTACCACAGAACCTCTACTCGTATTAGACGGAATGTTTTACAACAGATTAGGAAGAGTTATACATTGAAAAGAAAGTTCCAGTGGAAGCTAATCCTGAAATAAGGACATATGTAGTGAGTGAACGATACAGTGTAACTACAATTTGCAAAAAAAACTTTTTTTAAAGCTATTAGCGAGTGATAGAATGGGTAACCTGTGCTATTAGGGGTCAATAGCACTCGTAAAGCAATTGAAAAACACTCTTCGCCTCATGCTATTTCAATTTGCATTTCTCATGCTATTAATCCTGAATAGCACGGTTATCCGTGCTATTACTCATACATATATAATGTTATCATCACAGAGCATTGCCATATCTTGCCCAGTAAACAAGCACAGGAGGACTTATACTTTGTGTGGGATGGTAGTCCACAAGATGCTGCACAGATACAGTGGACATTATACTTCCTTTGTGAAGTCCAAATTAAGTGACACTCAGTGGATGCATATGGATGATGCAGAAGTAAGCAAATTGTATCTGTATTACATGCACAAACTTACAAACAAACATTAGCACAGTAATTTTGAAGAATAGAGATGCACTCAATGCAGTGTACTGTAGTAAGCAAACCAGCCAAAAACATTACCAACTCATTAGGAAGCCTGGTTGGAGGCTGTGGACTCGGTGACATGACAGAGAATGGAAGATTGACTGATTGAACATGGTAAAACTATTTCTCATCTACAAAATCGAAGTGATGTAATTACTAGTTAAGAACAACTGTCCAGTAATGCTGTCATTCGTCTCACGGGACAATAAAATAGTCACCTGCCCAATCAAAATTATGAAATTTATTTTAAATTGTAGCTTTCACTGCCGGGAGCCCCTCCTTCGGGTTGAACAGTTGTACTAGCCATTTGAGGTTGTAGTCACATGACTGGTACACTCAATATAGACTTCACCCCCACTATACTTCATAAAAAAAAACCCTTGATGCTGTTACAAATGCATATTTTCAGTTATATTGAGTTAATTTGACAATATAACTGCCCATAGAAGTGGATGGGGACTTCCTGGAATACGCACAGACAATTGACGGCAAAGCTGAAAATTATGAAGATTATTAAAACGGGAGAAAGTGATCAAATATTTGTTTGTTTTATATAGGTCACATCAGTTAGCATGGCTACAGTTCTGCAGCAACAACCTTATCAATTATTTTACGAGCTTTCTAAAGGTAACCAAACAAGTGATACCTATATTGTTGTTCCAATATGATATTTTCTTGTATTACAGTAGTGTGGTGTGTATGTATATTTTCCATTTTGAAAGTAAATGTCCAAATGTGACTTATTTGTATTTCTAAATTGTGTAGTTACTGCTGAATGAACATGCTTTATTTTGTATGTTTATCTTTAGATCCATCTCTTCTGTCATTACCTCAAGATGTGTGCTGTCCTATAGTGGGATCAACTTACCTGACCGATGAAGTTAGTGAATCTTTAAGTTAATTGTTTTATAAATGTATTTTTAATTATGTATACATGTATTAGATTCTCTATCAGTATGCTCAACTAGTGGCCAAAGAATCTTTAAAAGTAATCCATTTTTTTATTATTAGAAATCTCTAATTATGTCATGCATTATTTATTACATAGCATTGTGGGAAAAAAATCTTGACATACAGTTCTCACTTTCTTCCCAAGTTTATTCAGAGTGGCTACACAGGTGTTGAAAAGTGGCATAGAAAGGTGATGAAAAATTCTTTTCCACAAGTGCTGTATGGGTGATTTCTAGAATTGCACACAGGTCAATGTAGCCCGTCAAGATCTGATACTGTTTCCTATTAATGATGGTGGAAACCACTGGACTTTACTGGTATGAAATTAATGTATGAATTTTGTATCAACTAATAATGTGAGTGTATGTATGTCTATAGATTTTAGATGTCAATGCCCAAGTGGGCGAGTACTATGACTCTTTGTACAACCATAATGTAATGTACTGGACTCAAATCAAGTAAACAATTGATGTTGTCTTTGTATATGTTTCATATAAATATTAATTATAGATCTTACATGAAATACAAGTGTGCCCAACTGAACATAGAGAAGTGGCAGTACCATCATAGAAAGGTGAGTAGCAAGTTATATAAATACTTCATCAATTTAAGTAATTATAATAACTTTGTATAAAGGATATTCCCAGACAAAAGAATGGAGTTGACTGTGGAGTCTTTGTCTGTCAGGTTAGTGCTTAGTATATTTTAGTAATTATTTTTCATGTTTATTTATATATACTGCATTAGTACATGTTCTACCGCTCCATGGATAAGCCATTCCAGTTTGTGCAGGTAATATTGATTCTTTCATTTATAATCATTTTTACCTGTTGCATTGCTTACTACGCAGAAACACATGGGGATCTTTCGTAAAATAATGTTGGAAGAACTTTTGAATGGAAATTTAATGTGAGAAATGATCAATATCCATAAAGTGTGATAAAGTTATTGTACCTCTTGTATATTAGGCATCTAAGTGAAAGACAGAAATTACTTGACCTGTACAGACCTGTGGATGTAGATACTTACTACCATCCCAAAGTATACTTGGAACCTGTTAGTGCAAGGCAACTTCATCAGAAATTATCAGGTTAACTAAGACATCAATATTTCACATTTTAAATTATGTAAACATTCACATTTCCCACATAACTTGTGAATGATGTGCTGTGAAGTGAACATAAGCAATCATAACTGAGTGAGTATATGTCAACTGCACATAGTCAAGTAACTGTCACTTGTCACAACTTCCTTGATTCCTATTATAGCCCTCCCGATTGTCCATCAGTTGCTTAAACATAATATGGGCAAGAAAGGACAACTAACAAATGTAACATGCTCATTGCTATGACAATATCTTTCTGTTAGTCAGTTCTCCTATCATTTTGTGCTATATAGCAAGATATAATTTCAGTCATAAATCATGCATCTACTGTACCATCCAATTATAGCTTAAAATCTTATGTATTTCTGTAGATGTTATCACACATCAGCCTTCTACATTGTCTAGCAAGTCAACAGCAAGCACTCACTGTAAAATAGCTGTTCAGTCTGTTCCATCGACTTCATTAATTCCATCTACTTCAGTTAAACTATCTAATTGGTTCATACGTAATTGATCTATTCCATCTTCTTCATCTGCTACACCATTACTTCCAATTTCATCTGCTTCTTCACTACCATCAATTTCATCTGCTTCTTCGTTACCATCAATTTCATCTGCTTCTTCATTACCACCAATTTCATCTGCTTCTTCATTACCACCAATTTTATCTGCTTCTTCGTTACTATCAATTTCATCTGCTTCTTCGTTACCATCAATTTCCTCTGCTTCTTCGTTACCATCAATTTCATCTGCTTCTTCGTTACCACCAATTTCATCTGCTTCTTCGTTACCATCAATTTTATCTGCTTCATCTAAACTGTCAACCTCATCTAGACAGTCTTCATTGTCATTATCATCCATTAGCTGTAAGATTTGTGGGGCTTGCTATAACCACAGAACTAGTTTAAACCGACATATGAATAAAGTACATGACGAAACCAGCAATCATACGAATATCAAATGTCAGGAAGAGGAGTGCACCTTCACATGTAGATATTTAGACAAACTGAGACACCATTTAGGAGCCACTCACTCTATTTCAATGGACACTGAAAAAATGAGATTCAAATCTTTTGAAGGTACGTATGTATAAATAATGTTGATGACTGCAAGTATAGTAAACTTTAATTGGTAAGATCATTGAATAGTGTTTGTCAAATGCAGGTTTTACAACCATTTATTATGCAAAAGTGCAATGCATCCTGAACCATGCAACGTTCATATGACTCAAGATAATGATATATGTCAATTGTTGAGCTACCTGGGCTACCTCACTCACCATGTCACAGTAATCATTACAATCCAGTGGATAATTAACAATGATTTTAAATCTCTGGTGAAGTGTAGTGCACCTTTTATTATAAATATAGTAGGACCTTGATATTTGTAAAGCTTGAGACATTTTTAGGTAATCAAAATTTACAACTAATTGAAACAATTTTTCCTTGTTTTCTTAATGGTATACTCTGGGCCATAGAGTTCAATTTGTTTGGCTGTTTGTCCTTTTGGATAATCAGAGATTTTAGATACACAAACTTAATGCAAGGGCCAATATAATGTGAAGCCAATTGATATTTCTCAAAATACTGATTCTTACTGAGGTTATCAACTAAAAATAAAATTGGAAGAATGTATTAACATGTACCCAATATGGTGAGCGTGATGTTTCAATTTAGCGACATCACTTTGAGTAGACAAACAATACAAACAAGCAGCTTGTTTTACTCACTGATGACTGATTAACGTTTGAAAAAAAGTTTATGTTTATGTGTTTGTTTTGCAGAGTTCGACACATGGAAAGAGGAGTATGAGAAAGCCACTAATTCATGTTTCATTAAAGATTGCGGTAAAAAAAGGAGCAATATATATTATTATTGCAACAGAAGTGGTCACTTTAAGTCCAGGAGTACTGGAATAAGGCATTTGAAGACTCAAGGCACTTCAAAAATAAGTGGATATTGTACAGCTGCAATAATTGCTCAAATCAAGAGTGATAACTGCCTGGATGTAATGGTTTGTAGAACGCATTATGGTCATGAGATGTCTCTGGCTCATTTAAGAATACCTGAAAAGGATAGGCTAGCTATAGCTGGGAAACTTTCAGCTGGAGTGGAGTTTCAACGGATTTTAGATGTGAGAGACAGTATTGGAGATACCTGCAAACGCATTCACTTGCTTACAAGGAAAGATTTAAACAATATTGAGAAGGCATATAGTTTTATCCAAAACAGAAGACACTCGGACGATGCAACTAGTGTACATCTATGGGTAGAAGAAATGATGGCACACAATCTAAACCCAGTTTTATTCTACAAGGGGCAAGGACAAACCCCCAGCAAAGAATGTGAACAACTTTCCGCTAATGACTTTGCTGTAGGAATACAAACACCATTGCAAGCAGACATGTTGAAGCAGTTTAGCTTTGAGAGTGTGGTATGCGTGGACAGTACACATGGTACAAATGGGTACGACTTCAACCTAATAACACTTGTTGTTGTTTGATACTGTCAAAGCACAAATCTCCAATTCACGTTCCTTAAATTTTTTTACATTGTTCACATGCACAACTTTCTTCTTTTTTCTGCCATCTACCTCCTCTATCCGATAATTTACCGCACTCAATTTCTTCAATACAATGAATGGGCCCTCCCATGAGTCCTCTAACTTGCCATTTAACCCAGGAATGCGACATAATACCTTGTCTCCTTCACACAAAACCCGCTCACACTTCCCCTTATCATAAGTAATCTTCCGTTTCTCACTCTCCACTAACCCATTCTTAGTAGCCACATCTCTCAAAATCTCTAAGCGATCACACAACTCTTCCACCCAGGTTCCCACTGCTAGCCCCTCACACTCCTTATTCCTCCACCCTTCATAGACCACATCAAGGGGAGTCCTTACATGCTGGCCATAAACAAGCTCATAAGGACTGAAGCCTGTCGTGCGATTGGGAGCCTGTCTAAGTGCAAATAGAACAAATGGGAGTTGTCTGACCCAATCCATGCCCTCAGCATGAGCTTTTGCCAACATTGCTTCCAGTGTAGCGTGAAGGCGTTCTAGCACCCCATTGGTCTGTGGGTGGTATGCTGTTGTATGGAGACGTTCTATACCCAGCATAGATGTAACATGCTTAGCCAAGGAACCAATAAATTGAGGACCTCTGTCTGTTAATACTTGGTAAGGCAGGCCCATACGGCTAAAAATTTCAATGGCCGCTTCAGCCACCGATTTGGCAGTGACAGATTTAAGCGCAACAGCCTCAGGCCAACGTGTAGCCATACAGGCAGCTGTCAGAACAAACCTAGCACCACCTCTACCCTTGGGGAGAGGACCCACTAAATCTAGTGCAATTTGCTCAAATGGTTGGGACAGCACAGGTCGTTCAATCATCAATGCTTTCCTCTGCCCAGCCTTATTCACCTTCTGACAAAGCAAACATGATTCACAATGTTTTCGAATGTCACAATTCATCAGGGGCCACACAAAGTTTCGTTTAATTGTACTGGCCACTTTCTTGTGCCCTAAGTGACCCAATTTATCATGTGCAAGTTGCATGATCTTTGATCTCCTTGACTTAGGTACTACTATGTTAACGACTGTACCATAAGTGAAATCAGGACACCTCTGTACCAGCACTCCATCCTCCCAGTAATAACCCCTTTCACCACGATCAGCCAGTTCTCTCAGAGATTTTAAAGTGACATCTTCATTAACTTCCTTGATCAATACATCCCTATCACCACCCTCCTTTACACACGTCAATTTCAACTCATCTACCTCATCTCCCACTTCCGAAGGTATGTCTTCTTCTCCCTCTACATCTGCCAAGTTCAACTCATCTTCCGAATCTATCTCGACTTCCTCACTTGCTACACACTCCTCACCTCTACTACCTTCATGCAAGTTCACCACTGTACTGCCAGCTTGTTCTCTTTCAACACACTCATTGTCCTCCCTCTCTTCTCTCTCATTCACTATTCTCTGCTGTCTAGTCTCTACAGCATTTACAGCTTTCACATCTTCTCTGTACTCACTCATAATTTCCCATGCCATATTATCTTTTAAGTTGATTGCCAAAATTCCTTTCCCGTCTAAATCTGACCCCTTCACTAACGCCACCTCACCCTTCCACACCCTCTTACCTACACACAATGAAACACAAGCCACCTCTGCCTCGTCTATTTTACCATTGTAACCCTTAAGTTGTACCTTTCTCCCAGTCTTTGCAGAAGCAGGTACCATCTCCTCTGGAATGACAGACATTTGAGCTCCTGTATCCAAGAGTAGAGGCAAAGTCTGGTCATAGAGAATGGCCGTCAACGTATTAGTCGTTTCACGATTCACAACATTAACTTCAGCTTGCTTGAAAGTCTCTTTCTGAACATTATTGTTTTTGTCGCTATCTTCCATTGGTTTGCTAGTGGGACTGTGACGGCTCGGACAATCAGGACTCTTGTGACCCACGACACCACATGCAAAACACCTTGGTTGATAGTTGCCACCTGGCTGCTGATTGGTAGCAGTAAATGATGATCTGCAGTCAACTGCTCGGTGCCCTGGCTTCTGGCACTTAAAGCAAATTATCCTTCCAGTCGTGTATCCCTGCTGCTGGCTCCACCTCGGTTGTTCATCCCTGGCAATCGAACCACGGGTGGTCTCCCAAGAAAGGAGTGCAGCTCGCAAATCATCTTTGCTGCTGATCCTCCAGCTGTCGACTTGTTGCTGACCTTCTACGGACATTAGAGATCTAATGCGGGCAAAGCAGAGCTTATCTACAGCGTCTTGAAGGGTATCTGCTCCCCTCATTGTTCTGTAGAGTAGCCTATCCACCTTCTGGATGAGCTGGGATGAAGACATGTCCTTTACATCTCTTGGGCGCATGTTAAAGAGCTGTTGACCTGCTTGTAATGGAGTGAGTCCAGCTCTGTCCAGTAGTCTGGCCTTGATGTCTTCATATGTGCTCTCCAGATTCCCCTGTAGATCGCCGATCTGCTCCTTCAGTGTGGGTGTCAATCTAGGGGTCAACAATGACTTCCAACGCCCACGCGGAATGTTGGCCTGTATCAACTCATTTTCCAGACTCTGTAAATATAGTTCAACATCAGAAGACTCGAACATTGGAGGTATCTTGTCTATCAATTTCTCCGAATCACGCTTCTGCTCCAGCCTAGCCATGCGCTCCTTGTCTTCACTCCTCTCCTGTTGAGATCTATGTAGCAGCTGCGCCATCATGTTCATAACACTTGTGATGGACACTTCTGGCATACCAGGCACAGACTCGGCTGTAGGAGAACTACTGGGTCCTGCAATTGCTTCTCCGGAAGAACCACTGGGTCTAGCAATGGGTTCAGACCTGACAGTGATAGTGTCTTCGGAAGAGTCACTAGGAGCATCAAACCCACTGGCACTCTCGTGGTCGTCCATGGAACGGAGGGAGTAGCTATCCTGTGGTCGCTTTGTCGGCTTGGACTTGGGGGGCATAGGGCAACCTGTTCCTGCTTAGCAAATCTGAAGGTGTCAGGAACCTGTACAAAGTAAACACAGCAAACAAATGAAACCAGTAAACAAATGAAACCAGTAAACAAATGAAGTCAGTAAACAAATGAAACCAGTAAACAAATGAAACCAGTAAACAAATGAAACCAGTAAAACAAACTGCAACAAGTGATACAAATCTCAAAGTCCAATATACAATAAATAAACACCACAAACCAATAAACCAGCAAACAAATGAGACAAATGATATAAATTCAGAGTTTAAATATACAGTCCTTACAATGCTGCAACGTCACTAACAAATAATAGTCCAATCAATTGTATAAATTCAGAGTTTAAATATACAGTCCTTACAATGCTGCAACGTCACTAACAAATAATAGTCCAATAAATTGTGCCACAAACAAACCCAATCACTTCAATAATACCACACAAAGTAATATCCAATCTTTCCAGCTGTATTCCAGATCTCGATGGTAAGCGTAGGGTCGTCTCCGTTCACAAAAGGACCACCGCTGCCGCCAGTTGTGGGGGAATTTCTTGATGAATGTTCGTAACTCCCGCCAGGTAAGGGTTGGATGCCAGGTGTCGTCCCAGATCCAGGTATCGCTGCCACCAGAGTAAGTCTATTCTGGTAGCTGTAATCGAAACTATCCTGCTGTCACCCCAAGCTTGCTCCTTTACCCTTAACTAGCCCTGAGGTCGCTCAAGGAAGTTATGTTAAAAGTATTTTGGCTATAAGTATGTGACAAGGGTAAGTATGTACAGAAACCAAAGACTGACTAACTTTGGGGGAGGCTGACCATCAGATTTTATAGGTCTGCCACCCACCAGTGAAACATTAAAGGAAAAACATAACTGCTCATGCCCAGTCACCAACACATGTTAAAGAATGTTCTAGAAGTTCTATACTAAGTGTGATGTAGTGTTAATGTTCATCTTTGGCACGCCTGCTGATATTCTCCCTGTGGGGGTATTCCCACAGTACGTATGCCCTTTAAACGCGCTCGCGCGGAACTTTTTTCTCCAAAAAACACGGCTTTTTAGGCTTGACCCCCAGTTTATTCTGAAACTACAGGATTAAGCAAGCCTTACTTTATACTTAAGCTCCAAAGTCTGAGAAAATTCCTGCGAAAATGCTTGGTTTTCAAGAAACAAACAGTTGATTCGACCGGTTACTATGGCATTGAAGACCCTTTTCCAGACTTAATTTCAAAACTTCGCCGTTTTATGGGGGGATACGGAGTGCCTATTGTTGGTTGTCAAGAGCCGTTGGTAGTCAGAATGCCGTAGTATTAATGCTATGGAAGCTACTACTTCTCGAGGGAGCTGAGGTAAGTACGTAATTCCATTTTTGTTTTAGCTAAATATGCAAGTTCACTCTTGGCCTTTTTTTGTAGTCTAAGAGCTTGTCAACATGACGGTAAAATTCAAATAGTCAGCTTGGCTTCAATTTGGTACTACAAAAGTTACCACTGCTCAAGAATGAGGTAAGAAAGTAATTTTGTATTTGTGTGCTACAATTGATTGTCTTTTGTTTTTGTAGGTGAGAGCTTGTTGTCAAGAATTCAAGGTAATTCAGATGGTCAAAGTAACTTCAATTTGATACTACAGAAGTTATCAATACTCAAGAATGAGGTAAGTAGTAATTCCATATTTGTTGGCTAAATTACAAATAATAACACTGGTTTATTTTTTATCGTAGCTGAGAGCTTGTTCAAGAGTTACTGGTGATTGAGATTATCAGAATGGTTGATGTTTGATACTACAAAAGTTACAATTAATCAGTTAAGAGAGTGATTTTGTATTTGTTTGCTGAAATGAAAGGTCATAACTGCTATCATAGTAACAATACTTAGTTTTATGTTACCTAACATCAGGCTCGCTCGCCATTTGTGCTCAAGCACACCACTAGTTATTTATTTATTTGTATATATGTATGGACGTACGTAAGGCATTTTTGTACTTTGACCCTCGCGTTTTTGTGTTAGTTCGGTTGTCGACCCCGTCCCAAATTGCACTAAAAAGAATCCTCTGGTTTATCGATCAGTACCCGTATCACCCTATAAATTGAATTGTTTACCGTTTTGAATTCTTTTGCCGGTACAGTTAAAACTTGACAACTTAAGGGACTTCCATTTCTATTCGAGTTAGTGGCGGTGTAAGTCAATGTGCTCTTTTGTCATGGTTTAAGCCGTTCGCAACGTATTTACTTGAAAATAATGTCCACTAGACTATACCGCGAAGGTAAGTCTGTGTAGTGCATGTCTATTTTTTCAAGCTTGTGTCTTTACAAACCACTACTTAGCTAAACGCATATCACAAAGAAAACTGTTAAATAACTGTATTGTTTGTTGTGTTGTTTTTCCTCTCCAGCAGTTGTAGAGAGTTGTTTACTATGGCACGAACTCCCTTTAAATTACCCTTAAGCTAAATAAAAACTGGACCTTATTTTCAGTGCTTCAGTGTTAGAAGTCAAAATCTTCTATAAAAATAGTAAGTCTTTAGGCTCGCTCGCCGTTGTGCCCTCAGCACATCACTAGCTTATTTATATATATGTTTGGACGTATGTATGTCATTTTGTACTTTGACCCTCCGTATTTTTGTGTTCGCTCCGCGTTCGACCCCGTCCCAAACTTCACTAAACAGAATCCTCCGGTTTAGCGACCATTACCCGTATCACCTTAGAAATTGAATTGTTTACTGCTTTGAATTCTTTTGCGGGTGCAGTTTAAACGCAAAAACGTATGGGAGCTCCATTTCTATTCGAGTTAGTCGCTATTTGTCACAGTTATAAGCCCTACTCAACAGCATTTACTTGTAAATTCATTGTCCACTAGACGAACCGCGAAGGTAAGTCTTGCGTAGGTATGTTCAGTTGTGTGAAAGTATTGTGCGTTACAACTACTATTAAGAATGTCACAAAGGAAACTTTAAATAAAGTGACTTGATTTTGTTGCTTCTTTTTCAATTCAAACAGTTGCTGGGAGCCCCTTTACCGCATACGTTTTTTAAAAACTTGACTATATTTTAGTAGCTTGAGTGTTACTTGTTAAAATCAATCATTTAACAATAGTGTAGTTTAAGGCTCGCTCGCCATTTGTGCTCAAGCACACCACTAGTAGTTCACTGATGATGACCACAACTAGCTAGTGGTCGAAACATCTGTAAAATAAAAAATTTGGAATAGTGAAGTATTACCTAGTCACATAGGTTTATTTGGATTGATCTGATTGTCCAAAGTATGTATGTTTGGTTACAAGAACCACAAGGCACCTGGTTAACTACTCCAGATCTTTCAGTTGGTGGAACATAGTTTTTTACGTGAACCAACATATTTCTCAGTGTTGAGTGTGGTTTAAAACAGGTCCGCATTTCCAAAGCGGCTAGAATCCTTTTGATACACTCTGAGAAATGCCTCATATAATGAAGAATCGCTGTAGCTTTTGGTGTACAATGGACCTGACTGGATGGTGAGGTGTTGGAAATCTGACTGTGTTGGTATGACAAGTAGCCAGTGTTGTATTTATTAGCATTGGGCAGTCATTGGCTTGCAAGGCAGATTTCACATGAATCATCTATTGGTCTTTTTCGGCAGACAAATTATAGATCTAGTTTGTCCTAGAGAAAAGAGTCTTTGCTACTGACAACTTGTGGACCAACAGATGGTGTGAATTGAAAGCCAAGTACCGTACTTGTCGGACTTTGTCTTGTGTGTTATTTATATTTCACTCTCCAGCATTCCAGTTTTGTAACCTGAAACCTTAGTGCAAGCAAAGAAATGACCAGAAAGAATCAGATTTGATTGCTCCGAGATTAGCTGATTCATACCATGTAATTTCTAGCATAAGATTCAATACTTTTCTTCAAAGCAGTTATAACACAACTGTTTGTAACTCATTTTGCTTTAAAATATGCTAATTGGCAACTCAATGCTTTTTGCTGCATTGCTTCTTTTATCAGTAAAAACAAGACAATCATGTTTGATAAAGTACGAAATCACCATAAATTATTATGATTTATAAGTTTCAAAGGTCAAGTTACTGGTAGCCCCAAATCTGATATTACATGCTCCATAATCTGAAGTTATATACTTGTAGCTCGTATCCAACAATCATATTACACATATCTGCTATACTATAAATGAAGGAATGACAAAGATCAAATTCAAAGTATTTTTGTATTTTTGATAGCAAACATCAGAGGGTTGAGCTGAAATGCTTACACGTTCCCAAGCACACACACATTGTGGATGAAGATGTGTGCAGGTATATAAAATCTATCCACATCTCATCACAAGTTTGAAGTGACTCAATCAGGATTTTATATTAGCACTATATTAAATGTATACAGTGCCCATACTGGCATGGATGAGATTATAGATGCTGTAAAGGATACTACGTTTTGCTTGGAAGAAAGTAGTGGCAAATTTCAATGAAAGCATAACCATGCCTACTATTACCAGGTCAGTTCCAGTAAACAAAAAATGTATAGAATTTTTTAAATCATGTTCGTATCATATTTTTGTAAAATGAAAATGATTTGAATATTGAAAGAATTCATCCTGATGATAACTTTGGAAAGTTAATATTGTTCAAGCTAAAACTCTTTTTGATCAAGCAATTCTGCCAAAATTGATGGGAAATTTTTATTCTCGCACTTTGGACAATTATACTGCAGGAGATGCTTTCACAATAAGATGAGTTTTGTGAGTGTTTTGACATTACTCAAACTTAAACTAGCAAACTTATATCATCATGTTGTCATTATTTTGTTGTTAGCTTTATTGTTTATTAAAAAGTCAAAAATGAAATTTAATTAAAAGGTACAACACAATTTAGTCCAGAGTTAATACTGTTTCGCGGTGAATGAGAAAGTCTATTGGCTGTGTTGCACTCAAAATTGAATATTTTTTCTTGAGGTTGCCAATGACCATTTGTACATGAATACAAACATTTGCAATACTCCTAGTTTGTTTCCTCAGGTGCCTTTGGTAGCACCCTCATTACACTCAGAATACCACAGCCCTGGTAGAGCCTAAGTATAGTAGTGTCCCTGGTGGAAGTGCCTAACTATTTTTTTTTATGACCATTTTTACAGGAAAATCTAGCACAAGGCTGCCCCCATCAACATTTTTGTTAAACAAATGAAATAAAAAAATTTAAAGTTTAGGAATTAGTTGTTATTTCTACTGACATGGTTAAAAAAACTGCCTTAGCTTCAGGTTGTAAATACAGCCAGCTGCAACTGGCTGAGCTAGCTTAGCTATGTGGTCAGTGGTCAACCACAGTTGTACTTGCATTATATGTAGCTGATTAAGTACTTCATATGAACAATTTTTTGTAGCACTTTTTCATATCATTGCCTTGCAAAGGATTGGTGTTATGCCTAGAGAGTACTTCAATAATAATATACCACATAAAGTGCCCATTCAAAAATGTATGGGTAAAATCGTCGTTCGATTGAAACAGCTTGAGGAGTGTGAAATAGCACTGTTGGAGTTGAAACTGTACACTTATCAAAGTGAAATAAGTTATAGTTAAAGCATGAGCGCTTAGTTTCTAGTCGATTTATTGCACGACAGCCCGAGGGCCGTAGGCCCGAGGGCTGAGTGCGATAAATCTACTAGAAACTAATGCGCATGCTTTAACTATTTTAAATACCGTTGCCACTCGCAGTTACCTTAGAAACTGTCCTTTGTTTAGCTATGGCCGTGTCTAGTGACTATTTCAGTGAAGACATAGTAGGTTTTGTGAGCGCAAACTTCAGTCTGGAAGTCGAACAGCCTTCAATTGAATTGAACTTGACTTTATTCACAAATCTGAGTTCAACCCTGGGGCAGTTAAAATACACAGTTTACCTGACTAGAGGCAAGTGTTATTGCACACTTGCCAAGTTATTACACCTGACAACAATATAGCAACGGTATTTAATATGGGCAAGTGCACAAGCGTGGGGTGATAATTAACCTTAGTAACACTGTAGTTTTTGCTGAAAAGTTTGTTTGTATGATAGAGGTATACTATTGGCGAGTGATAGCATGGCTAACCGCAGTATTAGGGACAAAGCAATAAATAGCATGAGGCGAATGCTATTTCAATTGGTTACTCATGCTATTTATCCCAAATACCACGGTTACCTGTGCTATTACTCATACTAACATCACTTTTATAAAGCTATATAACTAATCTATGAAGTATTTAAGAATGAGCATAATAAAAATATTGAATGTTCTCTTAAACCTACAGGATATCAAAGAATGAGATAATGATTATCACAAGAAAAGTCAATTCATTAGTCCATGAATAATATTATTTTTATCTCGCATAGAATACAAAATAGTAAATTAATAATTTTGGACTCGAACATATTTTCTTTTGTTTGTTTGTTTTTTAATTCCAACCTTTCCAACCTCAAGGCGATATGTGATGTCTTTAATGTTTAATAAACTCACTGATGAAGGACCCCCATAGTCCAAACTGTTGCAAACCTAGATTTATATACATATTAGCTTGTGGGTCTGGAATCAGGTATGGAAGTACTCCAGAGCCAAGTAAGATAGTTCTAAGGAGCCAGGTGATGGTTATCCTAAGAACCAGGTACGCTGCCACCAGGGAAAAGGCGATCCAAATGTGTGTAGCCCCAATTGTGCGGAATGATTTAGTCCTTTATAAAAAGTTCAGCATAGAACATACATACATTCAGACAGGTAGCCAAATCCAACAAAAATGAATAAAACTACAGTATATATGTTGTGACCAAGAGTATCAATGAGGGGTGGGATCCCCCCCTTACATATCATTCAAAAGAATTGTTAATGGGTTGGTGAATAGGATAAAACACGTAATTGTTCTTCTTAAGTTTCGGGGAGTGGGCGTACTTAGGACATACCCTTTTCCGGCCCCACAACTCCCCCTTCGAGCCTTGTCCCACGTCCTGAGGGACTAGGCGCAACTCCAGAAGGGACGGAAACATCAGTCATCTTCTTCACAATCTTTACCTCCTTCTTCTGCTCTTTGCTTCCCAATTCTCCAATTCCTTCTATTTCTTGATGGTCTTCTTCGCTGTCCTCGATTTCCCAAGCCTGCCTGGATAGTCCATCGGCATTCGCATTGTCAGGTCCCGCCCTGTAAACAACTGCAAAATCAAATTGTTGCAAAGAGAGAGCAAAACCACGCAGCCTTTTGTTTAATCTAGATGAGGTCATGAGATAACATAATGCCTTGTGATCCGTTACCACCGTAAACTTTTGACCATATAGTAGGTGTGTCCAATGCTTAAGCGCTTCAACCACTCCCAGAGCTTCTAGTTCTGTCGCACTGTACCTCTTCTCTGCACCACGAAGCTGTCGAGAAAAAAATCCAATTGGTAGTTCTTCATTGTCACGGATTACGTTCAACACGGCACCTAAACCCAAATAGCTCGCATCAGTCTGTACTCGAAAACAATCACACACATTTGGCACTGTAAGAATAACATGATTACACAACTTACTGCGAAGTGACATAAAAGCTTCATCCATGGCAGGTGTCCACTGAATGACTTTGGGTGATTTGGTGGAGGTAGACGGCGTCAACACACTGCTGTGTGATGCAAAATTCTGGATAAACCTTCTGTAATATCCTACCGCCCCGAGAAAAGCACGCATGTCTCGCTGGGTCCTTGGCCTCTTGTAGTCTGACATCGCAGTAACCCTATCTTCCGGTACAGCCACTCTTCCTCCTCCTATCCTATGCCCAAGATACGTAAGAAACTTCCTGCCCCACTCACATTTTTCCGGTCGAGCTGTCAGCCCAGCCTTTCTTAGAGCTACCAATACCTTCCTAAGGTCGCCAATATGGTCTTTGGGATCTCTAGAATAGACTAGAATATCGTCTATGTATACAGAACACACCTCTAAACACATACGCAGAGCTTTCTCCATAGCCCCTTGGAAGTATGCGGGAGCATTTTTCAACCCAAAGGGTAGTTTACAAAATCTGAATTTCCCATGGGGGGAACAAAAAGTAGTTAAGTGTCTACAATCTTTTCTCAAAACCAACTGATGGAACCCCTTGGCTAGATCCAATTTGGAAAGGGCTTGCGCAACCCCTACTTTTTCAAGGATGTCATCCAACTCAGGGATCTTGTACTGCACCTGAGGAGTGACAGAATTCAGTTTACGAAAGTCAACACAAAGTCGTATTTTCCCAGAGGGTTTGATAATTGGTACCAATGGAGAGCACCATGCTGCGTCACTTTCTTCAATTATCCCATCAGCCAACAATGATTCCAATTCCTCTCTAACACCTTCTCTAATCTTATGGGGAATCTTGTAAGGTGCTTGTGATATGGGAGTAACACCTTCCTCAATCACAACGTCAACCTCCCCTATCGTACAGCTACCAGGTGTAGGTATCAAGACGTCGTCAAACTCTGATAATAATTCACACAATTCTGTCTCGTCAATCCCCTCACACTTAATGTCATCCAATATGTTCTTTTCCACACCAAAGTCACCTTCCTCAGCCACCACAGTTACCGCACCCACAAACTCCTCTCTGGCTCTGTAAACTTTAGCATTATTAATATGAATAATTTTCACTTTTTGCCTTCCACCCAACTTCTCCAACACACAGTATGGCCCATCCCAACTGTCCTCAAGTTTTGCAGCTAACCCAGGAATTCTACACAAAATTCTCTCTCCCACCTTCAGCTGCCTGTCACACTTTCCTCTATTGTAAGAGCTAGCCCTCTTGTCACTTTCAACTAATCCAGTATCAACTGCACAATCTCTCAAAGTTTCCAACCTATCTGACAATTGCAAAACCCATTCACTTACTTCCATGCCCTCCCCAATCATCTCTGACCACCCAGCATACACCACATCCAAAGGAGTTACAACATTTCTCCCATAAATAAGTTGATATGGTGAAAACCCAGTGTCCCGATTTGGGCATTGACGGAGTGCGAACAAGGTCAAGGGAAGAAAGATCTCCCAGTCATGCCCCTCTCTATGGGCCTTAGTCAGGATACTTTCAAGTGTCCCATGGAGTCGTTCCACTAACCCATTACTTTGTGGGTGATATGGGGTTGTACGAGTGAGATGAATATTAAACATACTGGCCAACTCTTTCAACAATTTTCCAGTGAATTGGGTTCCCTGGTCTGTCAGTAATTGTAGGGGCAAACCTGTTCTGGAAAATATCTGCACTAGCCCCCTAGCGACTGTGGACGCTGTTATGGATTTAAGGGCCACAGCATCTGGCCAACGAGAAGCCATACATAGGTAGGTGAAAAGATACTTACTACCATTTTTACTTCTCGGAAATGGACCAACTAGATCGACTGCAACATATTCAAATGGTTCACTAATAACTGGGCGTTCTACCATTAGAGCCTTACGTTCACCTCTTTTATTGGATCTTTGGCAAGTCTCACAAGATCTACAGTGAGAGTCAATGTCACGAGCAATATATGGCCAAGTAAAACGAGAATGCAAAATATCACGAACCTTTTTAGTGCTCAAATGTCCTGTACCTTCATGGGCTATTTCTAAAACTTTCTTCCGCCTGCACTTGGGCAAAACTATTCTATCCACTACACCTTCATCAAAATCAGATGTTCTATGGTACAAAATGCCTTCCTCCCAATGGTATCCCCGAGCACGTTGATTGCCTAAAGATCTTAACTTTGCAAGTGTATCATCCTCAAGCAATTCTTTCCTGAGAAGATCCGTGTCACTGCACTCTCTTACTTTAGGCAACCCAATAGCATTCACCACTCTATCCCTCTCTTCAGAATCCTCGTCCCCCAAAGGCAATACCTCTACCTTCGCCAAGCACTCCCCACTATCACCCTTACCCTCTAATACCTCTCCAACCATTTCCCGAGACACAACCTCCACGCTCACCTCAGCTCCCTGTGTGCTACCAACTAAAGGCGATGTTCTGCTTTCCTGTTCCATACCAGCTACAGCCACAGTGACACGCTTTGCCTGGGCCCCATCTCCTTCTTGAGTTTTGGCCTCAGCTCTCTCCTGTACTGCTGCCCCAGCCTTCTGCTGTCTGGTAACTACCTGTAAAACATCTGCTTCTGGCACAGCATCTTTCTTATCATCACTAGAGGTGTCAACTTGGGTGAATTTCATATCCTCAGCATTCCTTAAGGCTAAAGAAAACAAAGCACATCCGCTAGTCATGTCATCAGGTACTACTGCTGCTTCCTTCACTATTACTGATTTGCCATTATTAAAGGGAATTTCTGCAACATTAGCTAGATAACTATCATTCGTGACACCCACAATCACAACCTGATCATTAGTATACTGGGACTGATTCACAACACTTTCAGGCACCACAGAAATACTGGCTCCACTGTCTAACACCAAGTCTACACAGTTACCATTAATTGTAGCTGGAATAATATTGGGATGTTGGTCCGCCAATACAAGACTAACATTCTTCACACCTCTATGGTTTTTTACTAGAATTGGATTCTCCTTATTATTCTTATCAGTCCCCTGGTCTTTCTTGTTTTCATACCCCTGGTCTTTCTCTTTCCTACTTCCATTCGGGCACTCTGGTGATATATGTCCCTGTACTCCACATAAATAACAAGTAGGGCTATACCTTGGTTGGAAGTTACTTTGATTGGTATGGGAACGACCATAGGAGTAACCCGACCTGCATTCAAAAGCTCTGTGTCCTGTTTTTCCACAGCGAAAGCAAGAATTCCTCAACCCCTGATATTTCAAGTAACTGTGTCTGCTACTGAAATCCTTGTAGCTCTCCTCTTTATCAAACTCAGCTTCCATTCTTCTAGTAGCTCTCAAAGCATCAATAGTATCAACTACATTGTACAACTCCTCCTTAGTGGTGACCATTTTCCCATCCAGTGTAACCCAATCCTTTTCATCCAGAGCAAGTCTGTAAAGGGCAAGTACAGTTCTCGTCTTACATTGCCTCAAATCCATACAGCCATTAAAATACCTATCAACCAAAGCAAAAAGTTGCTTAACATCTCCTCTTCCAGCTTTCCCTTTGTTATCTTTCACCCAACTAGAATAAATTTTAATCCCTGCTTCTGTTTGACTGATCCCACCTCTTATCAGTAGCCTGGTTTTGATGTCAAGGTAAGTTGTACTACTGTCTTCTAGTGCTAGAGCTTTAACTTTAGTGGGAACCTTATTTAGCAAGATTGACTTCCATTGTTCGTCTGGGATATTTGCTCCTATAAGTTCAGCCTCCAAGGTGTGAACATACACCTCAATTTCTCCCCCTTCTTTCATTGGTGTGATTCTGTCAACTAACTTTGACCTTTCCTCTCTCATCACCCTATCCCCGTCTAATTTTGCTAACTTCTCCTCCTGAGCTCTAAGCAACTCCTCTTTTGTTGTCTTGTCTGATGCCAGACTAGTTAAAACAAGAGCCATCTGTTGTATAACTGTCTGTAAGTCAGAGCTAGTGTCTTCCCCAGGGTTTGTTGCCATGCCTCCTTGAATGCTATGAATACCTGAATCAGTATGTTCAACACTAGCCACAGAAAGTTCACCGTCAGACTCGCCAATAAAATCTCTCAATCTCTCCTCAATGTCACCCACAGCCGTAACAGTACTCTCACTAACCCTGTCACCAAAGTCCTGCTCACTATCCCTTAAATTAACTCTTACTCCACTTATCTCTTTTTCTTTTCCACTCTGCTTAATTCTTCCGCCTCGTGTCTTTGTCCTCCCCCTTTTCATCCGTAGCCAAAAAGTGTAGCCAGCCACAGAATCCACCTGTACAACGAAAAAATTTAATACAAAACACAGAAAAATTCAGCAAAAACAGGAAAATATATGATACAAAACACAAAATAAATGTTCAAACCAGTCTTTCGATGATGCTTTGTGTGGGGGTCCGTTCAGCTGGAGTGTAGCAAGTTGCCGTGAAGGATGCTGACTCCAAGAGAATAGTAATAGACAAAGTTGACTGTTGCTATCTCTGCAGCTGAAGAAAAACCGCTGCCACCAAGTGTGGGTCTGGAATCAGGTATGGAAGTACTCCAGAGCCAAGTAAGATAGTTCTAAGGAGCCAGGTGATGGTTATCCTAAGAACCAGGTACGCTGCCACCAGGGAAAAGGCGATCCAAATGTGTGTAGCCCCAATTGTGCGGAATGATTTAGTCCTTTATAAAAAGTTCAGCATAGAACATACATACATTCAGACAGGTAGCCAAATCCAACAAAAATGAATAAAACTACAGTATATATGCTGTGACCAAGAGTATCAATGAGGGGTGGGATCCCCCCCTTACATATCATTCAAAAGAATTGTTAATGGGTTGGTGAATAGGATAAAACACGTAATTGTTCTTCTTAAGTTTCGGGGAGTGGGCGTACTTAGGACATACCCTTTTCCGGCCCCACATAGCTATATTACATGAAATTGAGCAAATAACATGATATATATATTGCTTCTTGTTCATGGAATAAAATACCTGCCTGGCATACTACTATCAATACACAATAAAATACTTTTGGAACACATCGAATGTCATTATATGTAATTCTGTGGCTAGTTACAGCCAACATTCTCCAAAAAGAGACTAGTAAATACCACTACAAGTAAGTTTAACTCGTTTTTTTAAACATATTTGAAACCTGTGGACAATTTGGAGACTGACAGCCAGGATCACAGAGGTTTAAAAAATTTAAAACAGACATAAGTCTGACCAAGTACATATCCCAAGCAGTGTAAACTTGTATAAACAGCCACAAGGAAGTCAATGATGACATCATCAGACATACTTATAGTTCTATTCACCCAAGTCTTTCTGAGTAGAATTCATAGGTATGGAAGTAAACTATGAGATAGTATTGGAATATCTTCAATCTGGTAGATACCCTGTAGGAGCTACTAAAAATTTAAAAAAAAGTCATTCGAAAGAAATCTGCTAAATTTTTTTAAAAGATGGTCTGTTATTCTATTCTTCAAGTGGAACTTTGAAGCAATGGATATCAAACAAAAGAGAAGCAAAATCAGATCATAGCATCATGCCATACTGACAACTTGGGGGGACATTTGGGACGAGACAAGACTCGACAGAAGATAACATCAAGGTATTGCTAATTATATATATTTTTCTTTCATAAAATGAGCATTTTGCATTTATATCTTACCTTATATCTCAATCTGAAAGCAATGTTGCATGCTTCGGTTATTACTCTAGAATTTGTATGCTTCAACTTTCACGAGGAATTAAATCATGAGTGTGACGAAATTTGTGACATAACTATTTGCATGATGAAACTCAATTAATGATGTTTGTTAAAACGAATTATTTTGAAACATGTATGATTAATGGATAGTAACTGGTATTTAGATATACCTTCAGCACTTAATGAAATAAATATACAAATATTGAAATTAATCTTTTTTGTATAATTCTTGGAATATAGTAATAATTAGCGTAATGTTCTTTTTGGCTGGAATTCTTTGAAGTGAGGTAGGGGATTTGTTTTAGTAAATAAAATAACAATAAAAAAATATTATATAGCTAGATGCAATCTCGGTTGAGCACTGGACCAAGTGCAACCTTTGTGCTATCACACAAAATATTAGGCCAAAAGTCCTATAGCGTGCGGGTCCAGTTCTCCCCAAGCTCTAGTTGATGAATTGATTGACTGACTAACTGACTACCAATTTTGGTTTGGTTGGTTGTTTGTTCTATTCATACTGATATTTTGCTTTTGCAGATATTACTGGAATAGCTGTATAAAAGATATTGATTCATATATTCAGACATGTTTGGATTGCCAGCGTGAACAAACGACTAGAAAAACCAGCTCATTCTCTTCATCCTATCGAAGTGCACAGTCCATGGTACCGAATCGGAATTGATCTCATTGGACCATTACCACGTTCGTAATCTGGAAATGCCTACATAGTCACCTGTTGTGACTATTTCACAAAATGGCCAGAGGCTGCGGCAATTCCTGACAAATCTGCTTCTTGTGTCGCACAGTTCTTGCACACACTTATTACAAGACATGGCAGCCCAGTAATTGTTCAATCTGATCAGGGAAGAGAATTTGTGAATCAGGTAATTACCACATGCAATAAAACCACTAAATTCATTTTATAAAAAAAAAATTACACTGCATTTTCAGTATTGCTAGCATTTTTAACAGTTTAATTGAAAGCTGGAAATAGAATGACATTGCTTAGAAATGATATTAATGTTGGTCTTTTTTCGTAAGGTTAACCAGTATTTGTTTGAGAAGTGGAGCATAAAATTTCAGCTGCTTATCATCCTCAAAACTAATGGTTTAGTAGAAAGATTGAACCAACTCACCAACATGTTAATAAAGCTGAGTGGAGAGAGGCAAAATAATTGGGACGATTACATTGATGCAGCCTTGTTTGCCTACAGGTATTTAATCAACACCAATAATGTTTGAAATTGTTTCTCTGCTTTTAAATATGATTGTAGTTAAATATTACCTTTTAACAACATGTGAGAATCAGAATCCATTGTCTTCCACATTTTACTAGCAGAGTGCTTGTTCGCTATTTTTGAGCATACTATGTTCGATACCTGTGGTAACTTATCTTTACTTACTAGTCAGCAACTACCCCCAAAACTTAACAATTGTGGGTTCATTGGTGCACTTAAGCCCCTCCATTGCAACAAGGTCATGGTCCAAAGAGGAAACACAGCACCTCACACACACGACACACACACACACACACACACACACACTTTTTAGTTAACTCTTCATTATTAACCTATGAGGGGCAGTGGCGTAGCTGAGGGGGGGTCTGGAGGGCCTTGGCCCTCCCATCAACAATATTTTATCAATTAGTCATAAATTCAATTTAAACTTGGTTCATACATTTATAGGTCACAAAACTAGGACCCTCCAGCGGATTCTCTCCAGCTACGCCACTGATGAGAGGTGAGAGTGTTCCAGGATCATATTGTCCAATGGCTTGACAATAGCCTTGCACAATCACCTGGACTCACACAAAGTGAGATGTGACCGTATATGGGAAAACCAGGACAACGCGGCGGCACCCTTCGAAAAAATTGTTGCATAACAGAGTTGTCGGCGTCCCAGATATGAGCTCTCCAAGTTTTATCGTCGTAGCGTAAGTTCGTTTCACGCCTATACTAGACCTAACCGTTCCTTCCGTCGGCTTGAAACAATACATTTTTAAGAAATCGAATCGCTTTTCTCGATATTTACGGACGCCACGTTGTGCCGGTTTTCCTGTAGAGGTCTACCTATACCATTAAGAATAATAATAAGAATAATATAATAATAATAATTAATAATGATAATAGTAATAATAACAATAATAATAATAATATGGGGGAGGAGGTGGGGGATTGGAGGTGAGTGGGAATGAAGTATCGAGAATAGAAGGAAGGAGAATAGAAGGAAGGAAAAGAGAGAGGGGAAAGAGGGGAATAGATAATACTTTGAAAGAATAATTGATTCTTTGGCTATATTTACACGCACGCATGCATGCACACACGCACGCAGCATGCATGCACACATGCGCAAACACACACCCATACACACATGTAGTCCAGTAATGGTAACTGGTGCAAGTACAGAATTTCTTAATTCAATAGGTGGCATTTCTAATTCATAGATACCTTTTTTCAGTTTTCATAGCACATATATGAAATCTGATAACTTGATCAAGATAACTAATCGTCCTGCATCATTAGCTAAATTAACAAGCTGACAATTCTAGATGGTAAATCAAACTAAAAGATAACTATTTAGGACAACAAGTAGCAAATATTGAGCGAGCATATCATTACTTATAATGATATGTTTCATATAATTTAAGCATTGCTTTAAGTCTGATGAATTTTAAATTAAAAACATGATTTTTGACTAATATAAATACACCCTAAAAATCATATTTATATGAATGCATACATTTATTCCAGGTTTATCTTTCTAGTATTCAAACAAAAAGATAAGACGAGATATTAGTTCTCTGTACATAAGTGG